>BFBZ01000011.1_pt65 | contig 139610 bp, 129 predicted proteins | sample 1888401 | NCBI WGS metagenome assembly BFBZ01 (sample SAMD00112614, study PRJDB3348) | symbiont metagenome | host: Chara braunii
GAGCGGCCCCGCCAGCAGACGGCCGACGCGATCGCCGACATCTGCCGCGCCGCCCGGGCCCGCGACCTGGAGCTGGTGACCCTCGACGAGCTGATGGCGCCCGCGTGACGACGGACACCACGACCCACCGCTTCCGCCAGGCGAAGCGGCGCCTGAACAGCCCCTACGTCAAGATCCTGGTGATCGTGGTGGTGGGCGCCATCGCCGCGTGGAAGATCGACCTCGGCGCGGTCCGCGACGCGTTCACGATCAGCTCCTGGGGCTTCCTGATCGTCGCGATCCTGGCCAACTTCGCGTCGGTCGGGTTCAAGGGGCTCGCGTGGAAGGGCGTGGTCGACGCGCTCCCGGGCGTGCGCCGCCGGACCCGCTACCGCGACATCCTGCCGCCGCTGTTCATCGGCTTCCTGTTCAACACGGTCCTCGCCGCCCGCCTCGGCGAGATCGTGAAGGTGATGCTGCTGCGGCGCCGGATGGAGCGCCGCGGCGAGCGGCCGCCCACCACGACGCTGCTCGGAACGGTGGTGGCCGAGAACCTGGTCTCCACGATCACGTGGGTGGGCCTGGTGGTGGCGATCGGGTTGTTCCTGCCGCTGCCGTCATACGCGTGGTTCGCGTCGATCGTGCTGGGCGCCGGATGCCTCACGATCACCGTGGTGGCGCTCCTGTCGGGCCCGGGCAAGACCCTGCCGCCGTGGCTGAACACCGGGACCATGTGGGCGCGGATCCGGCGGGCCGTCTCGCGCCTGTGGGGCGCCGTGCGCGAGAGCCACCTGGGGCTGCGGGACCCCCGCCAGATGAGCCTGGTGGTGGGCGCGAGCCTGCTGTCGTGGCTCGCCCAGTGGGCGGGGATCTACTTCACGCTGTGGGCCTTCGGCCTGGAGCGCGTGGGCTGGGGCGGCGCCGGCCTGCTGCTGGTGACGGTCACCCTGGCGCAGGCGTTCCCGGTGCTGCCGGGCAACCTGGTGCTGTTCCAGGCGGCGGCGGTGGTGCCGCTGACGGCGTCGTACGGGGTGCCCGCCGCGGAGGCGCTGGCGTTCTCGGTGGTGCTCCAGGCGACGGAGGCGGTCGTCGGCGTGGCCGTCGGCTTCCTGTTCCTGGTGGCGGAGGGCGTCGGCTTCGGCACGCTGCGCCGCCAGGCCGAGGAGGAGGAGCGCCGCAGCCGGCCGCCCGCCCCCGTGGACACGCTCGCCGGTCCGTGAGCACGGGCGCCGAGGACTGGTCGGACCGCGACCACGTCCTCGCGTACCTGGCCCGGGTGGACGGGATGCCGCACCGGGCCGAGGGCGACGGCGTGCTGGACGAGGCGGTGCCCGCCGGCGCGCTGCGGATCCTGGACCTCGGCTGCGGCGACGGCCGCCTCTCGGCGCTGCTGCGCGTGCGGCGGCCGGACGCGCACCTGACCCTGCTGGACGTCTCGCCGCCGATGCTGACCGCCGTGCGGCAGCGCTTCGCCGGCGACCCGCGCGCCGACGTCCGCGTCCACGACCTGGCCGACCCCCTCCCCGCCGACATCGTGGACGTCGACGCGGTGGTCTCCGGCTTCGCGATCCACCACCTGGAGGACGACCGCAAGCGCGCCCTCTACGCGGAGTGCCTCGCCGCGCTGCGCCCGGGCGGCGTGTTCTGCAACCTCGAGCACGTCGCGTCGCCGACCCCCGCCCGGCACGCCGAGTTCCTGGCCGCCCTGGGGCTCGGCCCCGGGGAGGAGGACCCCTCGAACCGCCTCGTCCCGGCCGAGGTCCAGGTCGGGTGGCTCACCGACATCGGCTTCGCCGACGCCGACGTCCTGTGGCGCTGGCGCGAGATGGCCCTCCTGGCGGCGGTCCGCCGGGGCTGATCCTCAGACGGCCCTCGGCGGGATCCGGAGGGTCCGCACCACGACCGTCCGGTCCCCCGCGTCGCCGGTCGCACGCACCGTCAGGATCACCTGCTCGCCCGGGACGGCCGCATCGACGGGGACGCGCACCCAGTGGACGCCCCGCGCATGGCGCACCCTGAAACCGCTCGAGGGTCACATCGCCCCGGCGGAGGTGGACGTCGAGGCCGACCGCCTCGGCGCTGACCACCTCCATCAGCAGGGCGCGGCCTCCGCCGGCGGTGCGGACCAGCCGCGCCGTCGGAACGGTGAGGCGGTCGCGCACGGTGTCGGTCAGCGGGGTCATGGCGCCCTCCCGGTCGATGTGCCGTCAGCATCGACCCGCGGCATGCGAGCACCGTGGGCGCCGCCTGTGGGTTTCCTGGGCGGCGGCCCGGGGATCGATCGTCACCGCCGATCACCCCGCCGCCACGGGGGTGTAACACCTGGGCGGCGGCGATGGTCCAGAGTGCTCGTCGACCCCGGTGAGCCGCTGCGCGCCCCCGCCGGCCGCCTGGGTCCGTGGGCCGGGACGCCGGCCCGGGGCGCGACGGGGAGGTCGTCGGGAACCCCCCGTCGGGCGCCCCCTCGTGCCGGATCGGCCCTAGCCCTCTCCCGGCGGCGTCACGCGCCGCCACGCGCCGGCGAGCGAGGCCAGCTCGTCGTCGTCGAAGTGCTCCAGAAAGCCCTCGCGGACCGCCTCCAGGTGGCTGGCGCGCGCGGCCGTCAGCAGCGCGCGGCCGGCGTCGGTCAGCGCGACCTCCGCCCCGCGCCCGTCTTCCTCGCACGCCTCGCGGCGCACCAGGCCGTCGCGCTCGAGGCGGTCGATCATCCGGCTCATCCCGCTGATCGACAGGAGCGCGCCGCGCGACAACTCCGACACCCGCAGGCGCCCCGCCGGGGACGTGCCGAGCAGCATCAGGGCCTCGTAGGTGCTCAGGGCGATGCCGTGGCGCGCGCGCAGGTCGGCGTCCAGTCTGCGGGTCAGCGCGGCGTGCGCCACCAGCATCCCGCGCCAGGCGCCGAGCTCCAGCTCCGTGAGCGGGGTGCCGCCCGTTCCCCGGGCCGCCTCGGACTTGACGTTTGTTTGCATCGTCAACTATTCTTCTTCTTGCACATGCAACTACCGTAGCAGGGGGCCGCCACCATGGGCCTTGACGGGATCCACCACGTGACCGCGATCAGCGCCGACGCGCAGCGCGCCATCGACTTCCACGCCGGGGTGCTGGGCCTCCGGCTGGTCAAGACGACGGTCAACTTCGACGCGCCGGACATGTACCACCTGTACTTCGGCGACGAGACCGGCAGCCCCGGCAGCATCCTGACGTTCTTCGAGATCCGCGGCGCGCCCGACGGCCGCGCCGGCGCCGGGATGATCTCCCGCGTCGTGTTCCGCGTCCCGTCCGAGGCCGCGCTCGTGTTCTGGGCCGAGCGGCTCGGCGACGCCGGGCGCCCCGTTGAGTGGGTGGACGGCGCGCTGTTGTCGTCCGACCCGGAGGGCCTGGGCCTGGAGTTCGTCGTCCACGACGGCGCCGACGGCGCCCCGCGCGCCGCCGTGGCCGCGGGCATCCCCGCCGAGCACGCCATCACCGGCATCGCCGGCGTCCGCGCCCACACCACCGCGCCCGACTTCACGCGCGAGATGCTCGAGCGCATGGGGTTCGAGGACGAGGGCATGGGCCGCTTCGTGACCACCGGCGCCGAGCGCCGCGGCCGGTACCTCCTGGACGAGGGCCCCGCGCAGCGCGGGATCCCCGGCGCCGGGACGGTGCACCACGTCGCGTGGACCGCGCCCGACGCGGAGCACGTCGCCTGGGGCGCCCGCGCACGTCAGGCGGGCCAGCACCCGACGGACGTGATCGACCGCCAGTACTTCCACTCCATCTACTTCCGCGAGCCGGGCGGGGTGCTGTTCGAGCTCGCCACGCCGAGCCCCGGGTTCGCCGTGGACGAGGACCCCGCCAAGCTCGGCCATGACCTGAAGCTGCCCCCGCAGTACGAGCCCTACCGGGAGCGGATCGAGGAGCGGCTCACCCCGCTGCGCCGGCCGGCGCACCCGGTGGCCGCGGCGGCCACGACGACCGAGGAGGACGGCGGATGAGCGAGCCGACCGGCGACGACCGACTGGACCGCGGGCGCGCGTACGCGGAGATGCACCTCGGCGAGGGCGTCATCGAGCGCTGGCGGGCGGTGAGCCCGGACATGGAGGAGCTGTCCGCGTCCGCGTTCGCCGACCTGTGGAGCCGTCCCGGCCTCAGCCGCAGGGACCGCTCGATCGTGGCGATGGCGATCACCGCCACGCTCCGGGCCGAGCCGCAGCTCGGGTGGCACGTCCGCGGCGCCCTGGGGGCCGGCGTGACGCCCGATGAGGTGCGTGAGGTGCTCATCGCGGTATCCGGCCTCGCGGGGGGACCCGCGGCGTGGACGGCTCTCGAGGTGGCGAAGCCGATCCTGGACGAGCACGAGGCCCGGGCCGGCGGCGCTGATGCCTGACATGCGGAAGATCCAGAGTCAGGGTGTCCACCACATCACGCTCGTCGGCGCCGATCGGCAGACCTCCATCGACTTCTGGGAGGGCGTGCTCGGCATGCCGTTCGTGTTCGAGCAGCCCAACCTCGACAACGCGTCGGAGAGCCACCTGTACTTCGACCCGGGCGACGGGCGGCTCATCACGATCTTCACGAACGAGGACCGCCAGTGGGACCCCGGGCGCACCCCGACGGACCCCGGATGCGTTCACCACCTCGCCCTCTCGATCTCACAGGCGACCTTCGCCCAGACGGTGGAGCGGCTGGACGAGCGGGGGATCCCGCACAGCGGCGTCAAGGACCGGGGCTTCATGGACTCGATCTACTTCCAGGACCCGCTCGGGCTCCTGATCGAGCTCGCCTCGTACCGCTTCGACCCGCCGGCGGGGCACACGCACGCGGACGTGCTCCTGGAGGCGCACCGGATCCGCGTCGCCGCCGGCCACTACAACATCGACCGCGTGCACGTCGCAGACGCCATCGAGCGGCTCGTGACCCGATCGCGCGAGACGCTGTCGGAGGATCGGGCCCCCAAGAACCCCTATCACGACCGCGACGTCGTCTACGACGCGGAGCGGGAGGACTGATGGCCACCCTCGCGGCCGCATCAGCGGCGGCGAAGGGGTTCCGCCATGTCGAGACCGGGCGGACGATCGTCTTCGGCCGGGGCGCGGTCGCGGCCGCCGCGGACGTGCTCGGGGAGGGGTACACGCTGCTCACGACCCGGCGTGCCACCGAGGTCACGCCGGAGGTCGCATCCCGCGCCGGCGCGGTGGTCGAGGTTCCCGGGGGCCATGTCGAGGTCGTCGCCGCCGAGCTCCGCGCGAGCGTCGGCGGTGACCGGCTGGTGGCCCTCGGCGGCGGGCGCGTCGTCGACGTCGCGAAGGCGCTGGCCGCCGCGGACCCCCCGCGGCAGGTCGTCGCCATCCCCACCTCGCCGGCGGGGGCCGAGATGACCGGCGTCCACCGCCACGCGCTCGGCGTCCCCGACGGCACGCCCCGCGCGCGACCGGCCGTGGTCATCAACGATCCGGGGCTGAGCGCGTCGCTGCCGGTTCCCGCGCTGGCGGCAAGCAGCGGCAACGCGCTCGGCCACGCCGTGACCGGCCTGGTCAGCGCCCGCTCGACGCCGATCGGGGCGGCCGTCGCGCGCGAGGCGATCCTGCGGATCGTCGCCGCGTGGGCGGGTGAGGATCCGGACCGCGACGCGGTGGCGCTGGGCGCGCTGCTCGCCGGGTGGGCCGTGGATCAGAGCGGGCTCGGGCCGCATCACGCACTGGCCCAGAGCGCAGTGCGGACCGCCGGCCTGGCGCATGCTCAGGCGAACGTCGCGATCCTGCCCGCGACCGTCGGCGCGGCACGGCGCCGACGGCCGGCGGAGCTCGACGACGTCGACCGCGCGCTCGGCGCCCGGCTCGAGTCGCTCGCCGAGCGTCTGCGCGATCGCGCCGGCGCGGACCTCGGTGGTCTCGCGACCGACGACGAGCTGCTGGAGGCGGCGGTCGGCGCCGCGGCCGGCCGGCCGGAGCTCGACCGGATCCCGCCCGCACCGGACCGCGCCGAGATCCGCGCGATCTACCGTCCATCGCCGGGGGAGCACGCGGTCCGTGGCTGAGATCACCTCGCTCGACGACGCCGTCGCCGGCCTGGTCCGCGACGGCGACAGCATCGCCCTCGAGGGCTTCACGCACCTGATCCCGTTCGCGGCCGGTCACGAGATCCTCCGCCAGGGGCGGCGCGACCTCGAGCTCGTCCGGATGACCCCGGACATCCTCTACGACCAGATGGTCGGCATCGGCGCCGCGCGCAGGCTGGTGTTCTCGTACGCGGGGAATCCGGGGGTCGGGTCGCTCCACCGGGTTCGCGACGCCGTCGAGAACGGCTGGCCGCGGCCGGTCGACATCGAGGAGCACTCGCATGCCGGCATGGCGAACCGCTACGCGGCGGGCGCCGCGGGTCTGCCGTTCGCGGTGCTGCGCGGATACCGCGGGACGGACCTCGCGGATCACACCACCGTGGCGACGATCAGCTGCCCGTTCACCGGCGAGGAGCTCGCTGCCGTGCCGGCGCTGCGGCCCGACGTCGCCGTCGTCCACGCTCAGGAGGCGGACCGGGCAGGCAACGTGCAGCTCTGGGGCATCCCCGGCGTCCAGAAGGAGGCGGTGCTCGCCGCGGAGCGGGCCCTGGTCACGGTCGAGCGGATCGTCGACCGGATCGAGCTCCGGCCCGGCGGGATCATCCTGCCGGCCTTCGTGATCGACGCGGTCGCCGAGGCGCCCGGTGGTTCCCTCCCGTCGTACGCTCACGGGATCACCGATCGCGACAACGGCTTCTACCGCGAGTGGGACGCGATCAGCCGCGACCGGGAGCGCTTCACCGCGTGGATGGGCGAGCACGTGCTCGGGGCCGGATGAGCTCGGAGGCGACCAGGGAGGAGGTGCAGACGGTGGCGGCGGCCCGCCGGCTGCGCGACGCGCGCACCGTGTTCATCGGCGTCGGCCGGCCGAGTACCGCCGCGATCCTCGCGACCATCGTGCACAACCCGGATCTCGTGCTCGTGTACGAGTCGGGGACGATCGGGGCGCGACCCACGCGCATCCCGCTGTCGATCGGCGACGGCGACCTGGCCGAGACCGCGCTCGCCGTCGTGCCGGTGCCCGAGATGTTCAACTACTGGATCGGCCCGGGGCGCATCGACGTCGCCTTCCTCGGGGCGGCCCAGGTGGACCGGTTCGCCAACCTGAACTCCACCGTGATCGGGGACTACGCCAAGCCCCGGGTCCGGCTGCCGGGGGCGGGGGGCGCGCCGGAGATCGCCGCGGGCTGCGGCGAGGTGGTGATCGTCGCCCCGCATGCCCGCCACACGCTCGTCGAGCGGCTGGACTTCATCACGACCGTGGGCCACGGCGACGGGCCGGGCGCCCGCCGGCGGTACGGCTTCCGCGGCGCGGGGCCGACCGCGGTCATCACCGACCTGGGCGTGCTCGAACCGGACCCCGAGACGAAGGAGCTGACGCTGATCTCGATCCACGAGGGCGTCACCGTCGACGATGTCCGGGCGCAGACCGGCTGGGCGCTCGGCGTCGCTGCGACCGTGGCGACCACGGAGCCGCCGACCGCCGAGGAGCTCGGCGCGCTCCGCGAGTTGGTGAGCAGATGAGCCGGGCCGCGTACGTGTACGAGGCGGTCCGCACACCCTTCGGCCGCTACGGGGGCGCGCTGGCCGGCGTGCGTCCCGACGATCTGGCCGCCGGGGCGATCACCGCGCTGCTCGAGCGGGTCCCGGCGCTGGACCCGGGCGCCATCGACGACGTGATCCTCGGTGATGCCAACGGGGCGGGCGAGGACAACCGCGACGTCGCGCGCATGGCGGCCCTGCTCGCCGGTCTGCCGACGTCGGTGCCGGGCACCACCGTGAACCGGCTGTGCGGCTCGAGCCTCGAGGCCGCGATCCAGGCCGCGCGCGCCGTGGAGTGCGGCGACGCGGGGATCGTGGTGACCGGCGGCGTCGAGTCGATGAGCCGCGCGCCGTGGGTGCTGCTCAAGCCGGGACGAGGGTTCCCCGCCGGGCACGAGACCCTCCACTCGTCCACCCTCGGCTGGCGGATGGTGAACCCGCGGATGCCCGAGCGGTGGACGATCTCGCTCGGCGCCAGCGCAGAGAAGCTCGCCGAGATGTACGAGATCTCACGGGAGGAGCAGGACGCATTCGCGCTGCGAAGCCACCAGCTCGCGGCCAAGGCGTGGGACGACGGCGTCCTGGAGGAGGTGGTTCCCGTCCCGGGCGTGCACCTCGAGCGCGACGAGGGGATCCGCACCGACACCTCGATGGAGAAGCTCGCGATGCTGGACGCCGCGTTCGTCCCCGGTGGCACGGTCACCGCCGGGAACTCCTCGCCGCTCAACGACGGCGCGGCGATGCTGCTGATCGGCGATGAGGCGGCCGAGGCGCGCCTCGGTGTGGAGCCGCTGGCCAGGATCGTCTCCCGAGCGGCGCATGGCGTGGATCCCGACGTCTTCGGCATCGCGCCGGTCGAGGCCGTCAACAGGGCGCTCGGGCTCGCCGGGCTGTCGTGGGACGACATCGACGCGGTCGAGCTCAACGAGGCGTTCGCGTCGCAGTCGCTGGCGTGCCTGAGGGGGTGGCCGGAGCTCGACCCCGAGAAGGTGAACCCCCGCGGCGGGGCGATCGCGATCGGCCACCCCCTCGGGGCGTCCGGCGCCCGCATCCTCGGCCGGCTCGTCCACGAGCTACGCGCGCGCGGCGGCGGCCGCGGCGTGGCGGCCCTCTGCATCGGCGTCGGGCAGGGACTCGCCGTCGTCGTCGAGGCCTGAACGGGGGCTAGCCGAACCTCCCCGAGACGTAGGCCTCGGTCCGGGGGTTCCTCGGGCGGCTGAAGATCTGGTCCGTGGGGCCGTCCTCGATCAGCCGCCCGGGCTGCCCCTCCTCCTCGATGGTGAAGAAGGCGGTCCGGTCCGAGACGCGGGCCGCCTGCTGCATGTTGTGGGTCACGATCACGATCGTCACCCGCTCCTTCAGCTCCACGATCAGCTCCTCGATGCGAAGCGTCGACTGCGGGTCGAGCGCGGAGCACGGCTCGTCCATGAGGAGCACGTCCGGCTCGACGGCCAGGGCCCGGGCGATGCACAGGCGCTGCTGCTGGCCGCCGGACAGGCTCCCGGCCGGCGCCGACAGCCGGTTCTTCACCTCGTCCCACAGGCCCGCGCCGCGGAGGGTGCGCTCCAGCAGCTCCTCGCGGCGCGCCCGGCGCAGGCGCATGCGGGTGAAGCGCGGGCCCGCCCAGATGTTGTCGGCGATGGAGCGCGTGGGGAACGGGTTGGGGCGCTGGAACACCATCCCGACCGCCCGCCGGATCGCGACCGGGTCGGCGCCGCGCCCGTAGAGGTCGCGGCCGCGCAGCAGCACCTGGCCCCGGGCGAACGCATCCGGCACCAGCTCGTGCATCCGGTTGAGCGTGCGGATGAACGTGGACTTGCCGCAGCCGGACGGGCCGATGATCGCCGTGACCGTCTGCTCGGGGAAGACCAGGTTCACGCCCTCCACCGCGTGGTGGCGGCCGAAGAACGCGTGGACGTCGCGCGCCTCGAGCGGCGGCGCACCCGCCGCCGGGGCCGCCTCGACGGGCGCCAGGTCCGCGGGCACGGCCTCCGTCGCGGGGGGACGGGCGGCGGGGACGTCGGACGTCATCGGCCCTCCAGGGGTCGGACGCGCGCCGCGATGAGGCGGGCGACCAGGTTCAGGATCAGGATGATCGCCACCAGCACCAGCGCCGCCCCCCAGGCCAGCTGGAGCGACTGGGGCGTCTGCACGTTGATCGAGTTGGTGAAGATCAGCTGCGGCAGCGCGGCGATCGGCTGCATGACGTCGGTCGAGAAGAACTGGTTGCTGAGTGACGTGAAGAGCAGCGGCGCGGTCTCACCGGACGCGCGCGCGAGCGCCAGCATGACCCCGGTCAGCAGGCCGGGGGCGGCGGCCGGGAGCACCACGCTCCAAGTGGTGCGCCAGCGGGGCGCCCCGAGCGCGAGCGCCGCCTCCTTCTGGGCGTCGGGCACGAGCCGCAGGATCTCGTCGGAGGCGCGCACGACGATCGGGAACATGATGAGCCCCAGGGCGATCCCACCCGCCAGCGCCGAGAAGTGGCCCATCGCCACCACCAGCGCCAGGTAGATGACGATCCCGGCGACGATCGACGGCATCCCGAGCAGCACGTCGACGATGAACCCCACCGCCGCCCCGACGCGGCGGAGCCCCCGGCCGCGGCTGCGCGCGGCGTCGTTGATGAAGAGCGCGGTCATGATCCCGATCGGCGCCGCGACGAGCGTCGCCAGGCCCATGAGGATGAGCGTCCCGACGAGGGCGCTGCTGATGCCGCCGGTGGAGTACGGGTCGGCGGGCGGCAGCTCGGTGAAGAAGCTCCACGAGATCGCCGGCAGCCCCTCGACCAGGATCTTCCCGAGGATGAAGCCCAGCGGCACCAGCGAGATCCCGAGGGCGAGGTAGACGGTGGCCGTGGCGATGCCGGAGCGGATGCGGCGACCGCGCGCGACGGCGGGGAGGGCGTCCGCGTGCGCGGCCCGGGCCGGGGGAGGCGGGGGCGCCGGCTCCTCGGAGCCCTCGGCCGCCGCGCGGTGCACGCGCCACGCCGCCGTGAGGCGGCTCACCGGCCCCGGGCCGGCGGCCGACCGGCGCACCAGCAGCCGCGCCGCCGCGTTCACCGCGAACGAGAGGACGAACAGGATCACCGCCAGCGCGATCAGGGCGGAGAGCTGCATGTTGCTCGCCTCGCCGAACTCGAGCGCCAGCACCGACGCCAGCGTGGCGCCGGGCTGGAGCAGCGACCCGAAGATGTTGGGGGAGTTGCCGAGCAGCAGGGCGATCGCGATCGTCTCGCCCACCGCGCGGCCCAGGCCCAGGGCGCACGCCCCGACGATCCCGGACCGGGCCCACGGCAGCATCGCCCCGCGCACCATCTCCCAGCGGGTCGCGCCGAGCGCGTAGGCCGCCTCCTGCTGCTCCCTGGGGACGGTGGCCAGCACCTCGCGCGCGATCGCCGCGATGATCGGCAGCACCATCACGCCGAGCACCAGCCCGGCGAGCAGGTACGAGCCCGACGTGACGGGCCCGGCGAAGGCCCCGAGCCCGCCGGAGTGCTCGCTGAGCCACTCCAGCACCGGGCGGGCGGCCGGCACCAGCACCAGCAGGCCCCATAGCCCGTAGACGACCGACGGCACGGAGGCGAGCAGGTCGACCACCGCCGCGACGGGGCCGCGCAGGCGGCGGGGCATGAACACAGTCGTGGCCAGCGCGACGCCGAGGGCCAGCGGCACGGCCACCGCCATCGCGATCGCGCTCGTCACGAACGTGCCCCAGATGAAGGGCAGCGCCCCGAACTGGGCGAGCCCGGTCGGGGGGTTCGGGATCCACTCGGTCCCGGTGATGAAGCCCCAGACGCCGTACGTCTCCCAGACCGGCCCGGTCTCCTTGACCGTGGTCCAGATCAGCCACGCGATCCCACCCAGCGCGGCGACGGCGGCGACGGCCGACAGGAGCAGGTAACCCCGGTCGGCGAGGATCCCCGTCCACGGCCGCCGGAGCGGCCGGCGCACCGCCGCCGGGTCGGGGGACCCGGCGGCGGGCGACGACGTCGCCATCTACTTGATCTTCGCGATCTGTGCCTTGCCCGCGGTGAACAGCGGGGTGGACAGCTTCGAGAAGCGGAGGGTGGCGAGCCCGTTCTGGGCGGTGGGGCTGTACACGTACTGCAGGACCTTCTTGACCGCGTCGCGCGACGCGGACGACTTGCCGGCCTGGGCGTAGTTCGAGTACGCCAGGATCCAGGTGGTGGTGGTGATGGGGTACGCCCCCGGAGCCGGGCTGGCCGTGAGCGACACCGTCAGGTCCGGCTTCACCGTCTTCAGGTCGCCGGCCTTCGAGGCCGAGCCGGGGCTCGGGAGGATGTACTTGGTCACCTTCACGCGCTTGCCGTTCTTCTTCACCGTCTCGGTCTTGCCGATCTTCGCGAAGAACGGGGTGAGGCCGGCGTCGCGCGCGTCCGCGATGTCGACGTAGCCCACCGAGTTGGAGTTGGACTTCACGCAGGCCGCGACACCCGGGTTGCGGGCGCCCTTCACGACGCCGCTCGTGGGCCAGTTCGGCTGCTGGCTCGCGCCGACCGACGAGCGGAAGCTCGGGTTGACCTTCGAGAGGTAGCTCGTGAAGTTGAAGCTGGTGCCCGAGCCGTCCGAGCGCACGCAGAGCGTGATCGGGGCGTTCGGGAAGGTCACGCCCGGGTTGGGCGTCCGGATGCGGCGGTCGCTCCAGTTGGTGATCGCGCCGCGGAAGATGTCGGCGAGGGTCTTGCCGTCGAAGTTGACGCCCTTCGACACGCCGCTGATGTTGGTCACGACGGTGACGGGACCGATCAGCGTCGGGAAGTAGAGCGGCTTCACGCCGCCGCGCTTGGCGGCGAGGTCGGCGAGCTGCTGATCGGTCAGCGGCGCGTCGGAGGCGGCGAAGTCCACGACCCCGTTGATGAAGTCGTTGATGCCGCCGGTCGAGCCCTTGGACGTGTAGCTGCAGAGGCCCGAGTCCTGGCACCACTTCGTGTAGGCCGTGGCGGGGAAGCTGGCGCCGGAGCCGGTGGCCGCGCCGAACGCGAGGCCGGGGAGCGCGAGGGCCCCGCCCACCACCAATGCGGGCGCGAGCGAGTTGCGCAGGGTCCTGTTCACCGAGTGGACACTCCTTCTCGTGGGGGCGTGGCACGCCCCGATCAAGTCCGGAATCGCCCTGGTTCGGGATCAGAGCGGCGCGAAGCTATCCATCGCCCGGAGCCGATTGGTGACGGAGTCGTGACACCGGATGGCGCGTTCTTCACACCTGTGACAGCGGGGCCCGCGGATGCCCCGGTGACCGCCGTTCTCCCCCGTTCACCGCGCTTTCACAGGATCGTCACGGGCAGAGGGACAGGATGGCGGCGTGGTCGTCGCAGGCATGTCCTCCACCGTCCCGAGCACCCCCACCCGCGTGCTGATCGTCGAGGACGACGAGAGCACCGCGGAGGCGATGGCGTTCCACATGCGGGCGGCCGGCATGGACCCGGTGGTGGCCAACGACGGCCTGGCCGGCCTGCGGAGCCTGCGGTCCGAGCCGCCCGACGCGGTGGTGCTCGACCTGATGCTCCCGGGCGTCGACGGCTGGCACGTCATCCGCCAGGTGCGGGAGTGGGCGCCGCGGCTGCCGATCATCGTGGTCACCGCCCGCACCAACGAGCACGACCGCGTCGAGGTGCTGTCCATCGGCGCCGACGACGTGATGGCCAAGCCCTTCTCGATGCGCGAGCTGCTCGCGCGCGTGACCGCCGCACTCCGCCGGTCGGCGGTGGAGAGCGCCCACGCCGAGCGCCTGCCGGTGATGGAGGGCGAGCTGCGGATCGACCCGGAGCGGATGGAGGTGACGGTCGCCGGTGAGCCCGCTGAGCTGACCCCGCTCGAGTTCAAGCTGCTGTGGACCCTCGCCGAGGGCCGCGACCGCGCGCTGTCGCGGGACGAGATCTTCCGCCGCGTCTGGGGCGGCGAGCGCGCCCACGGCGACCGGTCGGTGGACGTGCTGGTGCGGCGCCTGCGCCGCAAGGTGGACGAGGTGCCGGGCGCCTTCACCTACGTCCAGACCCTCCACGGGGTCGGCTACCGCTTCCTGACCACCGCCCGGCGGATGCCGGGCACGCTCGACGGCCCTACGCCGAATCCCGGAGGGCCTGTGCCTCCGGGAGCGCCTCGAGCTTCTTGAGCGTGTTGTTCTCGATCTGACGGATCCGCTCGCGGGTCACGCCGAAGGCGCGGCCGACCTCCTCGAGGGTCCGCGGCTGCTCGCCGAGCAGGCCGAACCGCAGCTCGATGACCCGCCGCTCGCGGTCGGGGAGCGCGTCGAGGGCGCGGAGGATGTCGACGCGGCGGAGGTTGGTGGAGGCCTCGTCGAACGGCGACGCGGCGGCCTCGTCCTCCACGAAGTCGCCGAGCTCCGACTCCTCCTCCTCGCCGATCGGCTTCTCCAGGCTCACCGGGAGCTGCGCCATCCGCAGGATCTCGCGCACCTCGTCGGGGCTCATGCGGAGCTCCTCGGCGATCTCCTCCGGCCGCGGCTCGCGGCCGAGGCGCTGGACGAGCTGGCGCTCCAGGTGGACCACCTTGTTGAGCTTCTCGACCATGTGGACCGGGATGCGGATGGTCCGCGCCTTGTCGGCGATCGCCCGGGTCACCGCCTGGCGGATCCACCACGTGGCGTAGGTCGAGAACTTGTAGCCGCGGCGGTAGTCGAACTTCTCGACGGCGCGGATGAGCCCCAGGCTCCCCTCCTGGATGAGGTCCAGGAACGAGAGGCCGCGGCCCAGGTAGCCCTTGGCGATCGACACCACCAGGCGCAGGTTGGCCTCCACCATCTCGGCCTTGGCGGTCAGGTCGCCGCGCTCGATGCGCTTCGCGAGCGCCACCTCCTGGCCGGCGGTCAGGAGCGGCACCCGGCCGATCTCGCGGAGGTAGAGGCGCAGGCTGTCGAGGCTCGGCTCGACGGTCAGGTCCAGCTCGGCGCGGCGCTCCGTGCGGGCCGACGCCGTGGTCGCGATGACCTCGCCGTCGGCGTCGAGCACCTCGACGCCCACCTCGAGCAGGTGGGAGTAGAAGTTCTCGACCTGCTCCTTCGAGACGTCCACGTCCTCGAGGGCGCCCACGATCTCGTCGTAGGTCAGGAAGCCCTTCTCCCGGCCGTCGGCGACGAGCGACCGCATCTCCTCCACGTCCGGCAGGGCGATCTCGATGGCGCCACGAGCAGGAGTGGTCGACACGTCTCGCGGTCCTTCCTCGGGGGGAGCGGACGGGAGTGCGCGCATCATACCGACGCGATCCGGCGGCCCGGACCATCAGGGTACGTCACAATCACGCAAGCTCGGCAGAATCGACGACGAAGGCGGGCATCAGGATGAGCACGACCCGGCGCATCATCGCGGAGGACCTCCAGGGGTCGCGTCCGGCGGCGTCCATCAGCCTGACCGGCGCGGGGGTCACCCGGTCGGCCAAGGCGATCCGGATCCGCCACAACCGGGTGGAGCGGCTGTTCCACGCGGACATCACGAGCTTCTGCGACCTCGGTCCGGACCAGAAGGGCGTCCACATGTCGCGCTTCGAGGAGACGGTGAACGAGGCGATCGACGAGGTGGTGATCGGCGAGGCCCTCCGGATCGAGGTGCTGGCGGAGCACATCGCCCAGCGGATCGTGGAGCGCCAGCGGGCGCTGCGCAGCGAGGTCACGATCAACGCCAGCTACCCCGTGGAGAAGCGGACGCCGGTGACCGACATCGCCACCCAGGAGATGTACGGGCTGATCGGCGTCGCCGTCGCCGACCGGACCACGAGCCGGCGGATCGTCGGCGTCACCGCCCAGGGCATGAACGCCTGCCCGTGCGCGCAGGGGCTCATCGCCGCCCAGGCCACCGAGGACCTGCGGGAGGACGGCTTCAGCGAAGACGAGATCGCCCGGATCGTCGACATCGTCCCGATCGCGACCCACAACCAGCGGGCCCGCGGCACCCTGTACGTCGGGTCGCCGGACGATCGGAGCATCGACGCCGACACGCTCCTCGAGATCGTGGAGGACGGCATGTCGTCCGAGATCTACGAACTGATGAAGCGGCCGGACGAGCAGTACGTGGTCGGCCGCGCCCACCGGCGCCCCCGCTTCGTGGAGGACTCGGTGCGGGAGATGATCCGCGGCGTCCTGGAGCGCTTCCCGGACCTCACGGACGGCGCGTTCGTCCACGCCCACCAGGCCAACTTCGAGACCATCCACACCCACGACGTCGAGGCGCAGCGCTCCGGCCTGGTGGGCGAGATCCGGGCGGAGATGGCGGGCGGGGGGCGCACGGAGCGCCACCAGACCCTGCGCGGGTGGCTCGACGGCGCGTGCCCGTCGCGGAGCGCCTAGGCCGGCGGGACGGGATCGCGTGAACGAGATCGTCGTCACCGCCGTCGGGGCGGACCGGCCGGGGATCGTCGCCGCCATCACCGGCGCGCTGCTGGAGCTGGGCGGCAACCTGGAGGAGACCCGGGCGGCGCTGCTGCGCGGGTCGTTCGCCACGGTCCTGGCGGTCGCGGTGCCCGACGGCGTCGGCCGCGACGAGGTGCAGGCCGCCCTGCGCCCGGTGGCGCTGGAGCTGGGCCTGGGGCTGTGGGTGGGCGACGCGGCGCCCCGCACCGAGGCGGAGCCGCTCCCGCGGGCGGTGGTGTCGGTCTACGGCGCCGACCACCCCGGGATCGTCCACGCGATGGCCACCGCCCTCGCCGCGGCGGGCGCGAACATCGTCGACCTGTCGTCGCGACTGGTGGGCGACCCGCCGATCTACGTGCTGGGCATCGAGGTGGAGCTGCCGGCGGATGGCGACGCGGACGCGCTGTGGCAGGCCCTGGCGCCGGTCGCGGCGGCGAGCGGTGTGGAGCTCGCGATCCAGCTCGAGGACGACGAGGTCCTGTGATGGGCGAGGTCAGCTGAGTGGCGGTCCGCGAGGTCCTCCGCTATCCCGACCGCCGCCTCAAGCTCCCATCCGCCCCCGTCGGCCGACCCGGCCCCGCCGCACGGCGGCTGGCGGAGGACCTGCTGGACACGGCGGCCTCCTATCCCCGGACCGTCGGGATCGCCGCCCCGCAGATCGGCGCGATGTCGCGGATGGCGTACGTCGATTGCACGGGCCACAAGAAGGCGCCGGACGCGCAGGGCCGCATCTGGCTGATCGACCCGGTGGTGGAGCTCGCCGAGGGCGAGGAGATCGGCCGCGAGGGCTGCCTCAGCCTGCCGGACATCACCGCCAACGTCCGCCGCGCGACCCGGGTGGTCGTCGCCACGACGGAGCTCGACGGCCGCCGCCGGCGCGTCGTGTCCACGGGCTTCGAGGCCCGCGCGATCCTCCACGAGATCGACCACCTCGACGGGGTCCTGATCCTGGACCGCGTCGCCTCCCTCACCCTCGACGTCTTCCCCCGGAGGCGCTGAGCGCTCGTACGATGGGCGACGGGAGCGGTTCCGACGAGAGGAGCGCACGATGCCGGTGTACGAGTTCATCGCGCCCACCGGGGCGGCGACCCTCGATCACAAGGCCGAGATCGCGCGGGCGGTGACCAGGGTCCACAGCGAGGTCACCGGCGCGCCGGCGGACTACGTGCACTGCTCCTTCACCGAGGCTCCGCGCGGCTCGATGTTCGTCTCGGGAGAGGAGACGGACTCGCCCCGGATGATGGGGCTGATCCGTTCGGGACGGTCGAAGGACCTGCGCGGCCGCCTGCTGAACCGCATCGCCGACGCATGGAGCGAGATCACGGGCGACCCGCGGGAGGATCTGGCGATCTTCCTCTACGAGGTTCCCGGCGCCAACTGCTTCGAGTTCGGCTCGATCCTGCCTGAGGCCGCCGAGGACGCGGGCGCGGTGATCGACTGACCCGGCCGTCGGGCCGTGCGGTCCCGGCCCCGTCGACGCCGCCGATCCGACCGGCCTGCGAGGTCCACCGTCCGGTCCCCCTGCGTTCATTCGATCGGTCGCCGGTGTTCATTCGGGGCGGGGACCCCACCTGACGGTCCCTGGGCCGTCTTCATCCGTGCCGGCCCGGCGTCGGATGGGACGAAAGAACGCCGGGACTGGGTCAGCTGCCGGGCGACGATCACCCCAGGGTCGGTCGCCGGGCCGCGGCGTTCGTTCGATCTGTGGGCGAGGTGCATTCCAGGTAGCCCTGTCCCCGGGAACGTCTACGGGCCCCGACGTTCATTCGATCGGTCGCCGGGGTCCATCCCCGGCCGCACCGGCCCCCGGCGGACCGCTAGTCGTCGGCGTGGGCGGCGGCGCGGGCGAGGAGCATGCCGATCTGCTCCCGGGCCGGCTCGCCGAAGGTCTCCCGGGCGAGGGCGAGGCGCGACTTGGCGTCGTCGTCGTCGCCGCCCGCCGCCTGGACGACGCTGCGGCGCAGGCCCGCCACCAGGAGCAGCAGCTGGCGGTCGGGGGCGAGGGCCTCGAGCGGGGGGTCGATCGGGTGGACCACGCGCACCCAGTCGCTCGCCCGGTCGCCGGGGCGGGCGCTCGACCAGGCGCTCGTCATCACCGCCTGCTCCAGGGCAGCGCGCTTGCCCCGACGGCCCGCGTCGCCGGCGAGGGCGTCGACCTGCCTGCGGCCGACGGTGATGCGGACGACACGCACGAAGGCGTCATCGGTATCGGGCGGAGCACCGCTCATACCTCCCCATCGGCGCCGCCGCGCCGAACCGAGAGGGTCCCGCAGGGCGCCTACTTCTTCTTGTAGACGTCCCCGCCGATGTCGCCGCGGACGGCGTGCACCGGATTCCCCGCCGCCTCCCACTGGTAGTAGGAGCACGCCGGCCCGAACGCTGGCTCGTAGACGTCGGGCCGCGGGTTGCGCCCCACGTCCCGCGCCGCCGCCGCGTGGCGCAGCAGCGCCGGGTCGTCCATCTCCGGCCACACGATGATCAGGTGGGCGGCGGTGAGGAAGTTCGCGATGAACTCGCAGCCGGCGGCCGGGCAGTTCCACGGGTCGGTGCGGACGCAGTACCAGCCGCTGTAGTCCTCGCCGGAGTCGTCGGTCCACAGCTCCTCGTCGAGGCCCTCCTCCTCGTCCAGGTCCGGGAGGGCCGGGGCGATGGTGGGGTCGTCCAGCCCGATGCCGGGGAACTCTCGCTCGGCCATGTCAGACCGCCTGGACCTGGGGTGGATGGGCGTGGGCGCAGCCGTCGATCCAGCTCGTGGCGCCGTCCTCGAACACCGTCTGCTTCCACACCGGCACGCGGGCCTTCAGCTCGTCGATCGCGAAGCGGCACGCCGCGAAGGCCGCCGGCCGGTGGCCGGCGGACGCCGCCACCATCACGCTCGGCTCGCCGACATCGACGCGGCCCACCCGGTGCAGCAGCGCGACGGACGCGCCGTACGCCTCCCGGGCCTCGGTCGCGATCGCCTCCATCTCGGCCAGCGCGAGCTCCTCGTAGGCCTCGTAATGGAGCGCCGCCACGGCGCGCTCCCCACCCTCTCGGCGGGTGGTCCCGACGAACGTCGCGGTGCCGCCGTGCTCGGGGTCGGCGACGGCGGCGAGCAGCGGCGCCAGGTCGAGCGGGTCTGCCGAGAGCGCGATCATCCGCCCGACACGGGTAGCACGAGCGCCACCTCGTCGCCATCGTGGAGGGGCGTCCCGGGGATCGACCACACGTGGTTCACGGCATACCGCAACCCATCCGGCGGCGGCGCCTCGGCCACCCCCTCCGGGAGCAGCTCCCAGACCGCCCCGACCGGCGTCGCGGAGGGCACCGTCAGCTCCACGCGGCCGCTCCCCGCCGCCTCGCGGAGGGAGGCGAAGAGGCGCACCGTGACGCGGATGTCAACCGGCATGGGGACGAGTGTACCGACGGGTGGCCGCAGGGCCCCGGCCCCCCCAAGTGTCCAGTCGCGCCGGGCCGTGTGGCTGCCGTAGCGTTCCCGCAGTGCCTCGCCGAACGCTCGTCCTCGCCCCCCTCACCGCCGCGGCGCTGGCCGCGGTGAGCATCCCGATCATCGCCTCCGGCGCCCCCTCGGGAGCACAGCTGCCCGACCTCCGCGCCGACGCGCCGACGAACCCCACGATCCAGCGGTACGGGAGCGGCCCGACGCGGCTGCTCGTGCGCTTCGACGGCTACGTCACGAACATCGGTGACGGCCCCCTCGACATCGAGGGCGACCCGTCCAGCGGCCAGATGATGCAGCGGGTGCGCGTGAACGGGTCGCTCGTGGACGACAAGTCCGTCCCGGTGCAGTACGAGACGGGCGACGGGCACAACCACTGGCACCTCAAGGAGGTCATGCGGTACTCGCTCTGGAACCAGGCGAAGACCGCCGAGGTGGCCCCGGGCCTGAAGACCGGCTTCTGCCTGGTCGACAGCCAGACGGCCCCGTCGCCCTCCCCGTCGCCGGCGGGGCAGACCTACAGCACGTCCGCGCCGTTCAACCACGGCTTCTGCGGCCAGGGCCAGCCCGGGCTGGACGACCTGCGGATGGGCGTGTCGGTCGGCTGGCGCGACCTCTACTACAACGGGCTCGCGTTCCAGTGGGTCGACGCGTCCGCGGTGCAGCCCGGTGTCTACTGGGTCGCGGCGCAGGCCGACCCGAACAACATCATCGAGGAGAAGAACGAGAGCAACCCGCTCGCCTTCATGGCCCAGAGCGTGACGCTCCCGGGGTGGGTCGCGACGAACGTCGGGACGGTCCAGGTGCCGTCCGGCGCCGCCACCGGCGTGACCCTGGCCGCGAACGAGGTCGGCGACGCCGGCACCCGCGGCTTCAGGATCGTCTCGGCCCCGGCGCACGGCACGCTCAACGTGCCGGTCGGCGGCACCGTCGACTCGGCCGGCGCGGTCACCTACACGCCCGCCGCCGGCTACGCCGGTCCGGACGCCTTCACGTTCGCCGCGATCACCACCAGCGGCGTGACCGCCGGCTTCCCGAACAGCCCGACGTCGGCCACCGCCTCCCTCCAGGTGGGCAGCGCGGCCTCGGCCCCGTCGGTCGCCATCTCCGGCGCGCCCGCGAGCCTGGTGGTGGGCACGAGCGTGCAGCTCTCCGCCCAGGTGTCGGGCGCCGCCCAGGGCGTCACGTGGACCACCACCGGCGGCACGATCACCGCCGCCGGGCTCCTGAAGGCGCCCGCGACGGTCCCGGCGGGCGGCACGATCACCGTCCGGGCCACGAGCACCGCGGCGCCCACGAGGTTCGCCGAGGCCACGATCGCCGTCCAGACCGCCCCGGCGAACCGGCCGGCGCCGCGCACCCCGGGCTCCGGCCCCAGCATCCCCGGCGCGCCCGGCGCCTCGGTCTCGGGCGAGAACCGGCTCTTCAGCGGCACGTCGATGAAGCGCAGGAACCACACCATCCTGGTGCGCAGCACCGCCCTGGCGGGCGGCACGACGAACATGGCGGCGGTCCGCGGCGGCACAGTGGTCGCGCGCTGCACGATCACCAGGAAGACCGCCGGGAGGATCGCGTGCAAGCTGGTGGTGCCCGCCCGCTTCACCGGCAAGCCGGTGCGGGTGATCCTCGGCCTGAAGACGACCGAGGGCGTCCGCTACACCACCCGCCTGCTCTCGAAGGGCTGAGCCGGAACGGCGGCGCCCCGCCGGCCCGGTGACGGGCCGGCGGGGGCCGGGCTCCTACGCGCCGAGGACCTCGCGGGCGATCTGCGCGGTCTCGGTCGGGCTGGTGCCGACGCGCACGCCGTTGGCCTCGAGGGCCTCCTTCTTGGCGGCGGCCGTGCCGGACGAGCCGGTGATGATGGCGCCGGCGTGCCCCATCTGCTTCCCGGGCGGCGCCTGGAAGCCGGCGATGTAGGCGACCACCGGCGTCTGCATCTGCGACGCGATGAAGTCGGCGGCCTTCTCCTCCTCGGCCCCGCCGATCTCGCCGACCATCACCACCAGGTCGGTCTCGGCGTCGGCCTCGAAGTGCCCGAGGATGTCGATGAACGAGCTGCCGACCACCGGGTCGCCGCCGATGCCGACGACGGTGCTCTGGCCGATGCCCATGTCCGAGAGCTCCTTGGAGATCTGGTACGTGAGCGTGCCGCTGCGGCTCACCAGGCCCACGCGCCCGGGCGTGAACACCTGGGTCGGCATGATCCCGACCGTCGCGAGGCCGGGGCTGATGATGCCCGGGCAGTTCGGGCCCACGAGCACCTGGTCGCCCCGCTTCAGCTCGGTGTAGACGCGCAGGACGTCGTGCGCCGGAATGCCCTCGGTGATGCAGACGATCAGGTCGACGTCGCTGTCGACCGCCTCGTACAGGGCGTCCGCGGCGAACCGCGGCGGCACGAACACCATCGCGGCGTTCGCGCCCGTCTCCCCGACCGCGTCCTTCAGCGTGTTGAAGACGGGGATGCCGTCGACGTCCTGGCCGCCCTTGCCCGGCGTGACGCCGGCGACGACCTGGGTGCCGTAGGCCTTGTTGCGGCCGGCGTGGAACGCGCCCTCGCGGCCGGTGATGCCCTGGACGACGAGCTTCGTGTCCGCGTTGACCAGGATGCTCATGCGGCCTCCTTCCCGAGGGCCACGGCCCGCTCGGCGGCGGACAGCATCGTGGTTTCGACGACGACGTTGGACGGGGCGCGCTCCTTCAGGATGCGGCGGCCCTCGTCCTCGTTGGTGCCGTCCAGGCGCACCACGATCGGCAGTGTGGCGCCGAGGTTGTCGAGCGCCGTGAGCAGCCCCTCGGCCACCTCGTCGCAGCGGGTGATGCCGCCGAAGATGTTGACGAGCAGCACCTTGACCTTGGGATCGGAGAGCAGGATCTCGAGGGCGGTCACCACCTCGTCGGCCTTCGAGCCGCCCCCCGCGTCCAGGAAGTTGGCGGGGGTGCCGCCGGCGAGGGCAACCACGTCCAGGGTGCTCATCACCAGCCCGGCGCCGTTGCCGAGGATCCCGACGTCGCCGTCGAGCTTGACGTAGGTGACGCCCCTCTCCTGGGCGGCCTTCTCCTGCGGGTCGTCCGTGGTGGTCTCGCGGAACTCCGCCATCTCGTCGTGGCGGTAGGCCGCGTTGCCGTCGGTGGTCACCTTCGCGTCGAGCGCGATGACCTTCCCGTCCTCGGTGAGGATCAGCGGGTTGATCTCCGTGAGCATCGCGTCCAGGCCGACGAACCCGTCGTAGAGCTTCTGGATGATCGCGACGGTCCCGTTGATGGCCTCCTTGTCGATGCCCGCGTGGAAGCAGAGCCACCGGGCGTCGTGCGGCTGGAGCCCGACGAGGGGGTCGATGTGCAGACGGGCGAGCGCCTCGGGCCGGGTGGCCGCCACCTCCTCGATGTCGACGCCGCCCTCGGCGGACAGCATCACCAGCGGCTTCTTCTCGCCGCGGTCGAAGGTGACCGACAGGTAGTACTCCTTCGCGATCTTCGACCCGGCCTCGATCCAGACCCGCTCGACCAGGTGGCCCTTGATGTCCATGCCGAGGATCTCCGAGGCGCGGGCCTCGGCCTCGTCGGGATTCGCGGCGAGCTTGATGCCGCCGGCCTTGCCGCGGCCGCCCACCCGGACCTGCGCCTTGACGACCACGGTGCCGCCGATCTCCTCGGCCGCGGCGCGCGCCTCGGCGGGGGTCGTGGCGACCCGGCCGTCGGGCACCGGGATCCCGTGGAGGGCGAACATCTGCTTGCCCTGGTACTCGTACAGATCCAACCGTCGTCCTTCCGCTCTCGTTGAGGCGCGGGCGCTCCTGCCGCCCAGCCCGGAACCGGCGGGATCCTACCGGTGTGGTAGCGTCCCGCGGCCCCCGGGCGGGACGCCGGGTGACGGACGACGGGGATCGCGCGGAGGGGGACGTGGCGGAGACCGGCGTGGAGACGGAACGCTCGACCGAGTCGGGCATCCCCGTCGACCGCGTCTACGGGCCGGCCGCGGTGGCGGGCCTGGACCTGGCCGCGCGGCTCGGGGAGCCCGGGTCGTTCCCCTTCACCCGCGGCGTGCACCCCACGATGTACCGCGAGAAGGCGTGGACGATGCGCCAGTACGCGGGCTTCGCCACCGCCGAGGAGACGAACGCGCGCTTCCGGTACCTCCTGGCGGCGGGCGCCCCCGGGCTGTCGACCGCGTTCGACCTGCCCACCCAGCTCGGCATGGACTCCGACGACCCGCTCGCCGCCGGCGAGGTGGGCCGCGTGGGCGTGGCGATCGACTCGATCGACGACATGGCGCGCCTGTTCGACGGCATCCCGCTCGACCGCGTGTCGACCAGCATGACCATCAACGCCCCCGCCGCCGTGCTGCTGCTGCTGTACCAGCTGGTGGCGGAGGAGGGCGGCGCGGACCCCCGTGAGCTCCGCGGGACGATCCAGAACGACATCCTCAAGGAGTACGTCGCGCGCGGGAACTACGTGTACCCGCCGTCGCCCTCGATGCGGCTCACCACCGACACGTTCGCCTACTGCGACGCCGAGCTGCCGAAGTGGAACACGATCTCGATCAGCGGCTACCACATCCGCGAGGCCGGCTCGACGGCGGTCCAGGAGGTGGCGTTCACGCTCGCGAACGGCATCGCCTACGTCGAGGCGGCGATCGCCGCCGGCCTCGAGGTCGACCGGTTCGCCCCGCGGCTGTCGTTCTTCTTCAACGCCCACAACAACCTCATGGAGGAGGTCGCCAAGTTCCGGGCGGCCCGCTTCCTGTGGGCGCACATCATGCGCGACCGCTTCGGGGCCACCCAGCCCCGCGCGATGAGCCTGCGCTTCCACGCCCAGACCGGCGGCAGCACGCTCACCGCCCAGCAGCCGCGCAACAACGTGGTGCGGGTCGCGGTGCAGGTGCTCGCGGCGGCCCTCGGCGGCGCCCAGTCGATCCACTCCAACGGGTTCGACGAGGCGCTGGCCCTGCCGACTGAGGAGTCGGCGAAGCTGGCCCTTCGGACGCAGCAGGTGATCGCCGCCGAGTCGGGCATCACCGACACCGTCGACCCCCTCGGCGGCTCCTGGTACGTGGAGCGCCTGACCGCCGAGATCGAGGAGCGGGCCCGCGACCTGATCGCCGAGGTCGACCGCCGCGGCGGCGCGGTGGAGTGCATCGAGTGGATGCGCGAGGCGATCGGCGACGCCGCGTACCGCCATCACGAGGAGGTCCTGGAGGGCACCCGGACGGTGGTGGGCGTCAACGCGCTCCGCGAGGACGACGAGCAGCCCGTCCCCATCCACCGGATCGACGAGCGGATCGAGGCCGAGCAGGTCGCCCGGATCGCCCTGCTGCGCGAGGGCCGCGACGCCGCGGAGGCGACCGCCCGGCTGGAGGCCGTGCGGGCCGCCGCCCGCGGCAGCGACAACCTGCTCTACCCGATGCGCGAGGCGCTGCGCGCGCGGGCGACCGTCGGCGAGGTGTGCGGCGTCCTGCGCGAGGAGTTCGGGGAGTACGACCGGATCCTGGCGGCCCGGGGTTGAGCGCCGACGAGAAGCGCTCCCGCCTCGACGCGCTCCGCGACGAGGCCCTCCACGCGGGCACCGAGGCCGCCGTCGAGCGGCAGCACGCCCGCGGCAAGCTGACCGCCCGCGAGCGGATCGACCTGCTGCTCGACCCGGGCAGCTTCGTGGAGCTCGACATGTTCACCCGCCACCGGGCCCACGGGTTCGGGCTGGAGAACTCGCGCCCCTGGGGCGACGGCGTCGTGACCGGCCACGGGACCATCGACGGCCGCAAGGTGTTCGTCTTCTCCCAGGACTTCACCGTGTTCGGGGGGAGCCTCGGCGAGGTCTTCGCCGAGAAGATCGTGAAGGTGATGGACCTGGCGGTGCGGATGGGCTGCCCGATCATCGGGATCAACGACTCCGGCGGCGCCCGCATCCAGGAGGGCGTCGTGAGCCTGGGCGGCTACGCGGACATCTTCTTCCGCAACGTCCGCGCCAGCGGGGTCATCCCCCAGATCTCGGTGGTCATGGGGCCCTGCGCCGGCGGCGCGGTCTACAGCCCGGCGATCACGGACTTCATCTTCATGGTCCGCGAGACGAGCCACATGTTCATCACGGGCCCCGAGGTCATCAAGACGGTGACCGGCGAGGACGTGACGATGGAGGAGCTCGGCGGGGCCCAGAGCCACGCCACCCGCTCCGGCGTCTGCCAGTTCGCCGCCGACTCCGAGCCCGAGTGCCTGGAGATGGTGCGCGAGCTGATGTCGTACCTGCCGCAGAACAACCTCGACGCGCCCCCGTTCCTGGCGCCGGCCGACCCGTCCGACCGCCGGGCGCCCGAGCTCGCGTCGATCGTCCCCGACGTCCCGACCAAGCCCTACGACATGGTTGAGGTGATCGAGCACATCGTCGACGACGGCGACTTCCTCGAGGTGGCGCCCCTCTTCGCCCCGAACATCGTCGTCGGGTTCGCCCGCCTCGCCGGCCACGCGGTGGGGGTGGTCGGCAACCAGCCCAAGTCGCTCGCCGGCGTGCTGGACATCGACGCGTCCATCAAGGGCGCGCGCTTCGTGCGTTTCTGCGACGCCTTCAACATCCCGCTGGTCACGCTGGTGGACGTCCCCGGGTTCCTCCCCGGCACGCAGCAGGAGTACAACGGGATCATCCTCCACGGCGCCAAGCTGCTGTACGCCTACAGCGAGGCGACGGTGCCGAAGCTGACCGTGATCACGCGCAAGGCGTACGGCGGCGCGTACGACGTCATGGCCAGCAAGCACGTCGGCGCCGACTTCAACGCGGCGTGGCCCACCGCCGAGATCGCGGTGATGGGTGCCGAGGGCGCGGTGAACATCGTGTTCCGGCGCGAGCTCCAGCAGGCCGAGGCCGACGGCGGGGACGTGGCCGCGCGCCGCGCCGAGCTGATCGCCGACTACACCGACCGCTTCGCGAACCCCTACATCGCGGCCGAGCGGGGGTACGTCGACGACGTGATCGCGCCGGAGGAGACGCGCCCCTGGCTGATCCGCTCGCTCGAGGTGTCGCTCACCAAGCGCGAGCTGCGCCCGCGCCGCAAGCACGGGAACATCCCGCTGTGACGGGCTCGATCGCGGTGCTGTCGGGTGGGACGCCCGGCCCGGCGGCCCTGGCCGCGCTCACGGCGGCGGCCCTGGCCGTGGTCGAGTCGGAGGCGGGCCCGCCCGCCGACCCGCTCCCGCCGGCCTACCGCTCCCGCTGGCGGCGCGCGGCGCTGCTCGAGTCGGCCGACGTGCCGGGGAACCTGAAGGACGACGGCGCGCCGTGGGGGGTCCTCTGATGTTCGCGAAGGTCCTGGTGGCGAACCGGGGCGAGATCGCCGTCCGGGTGTTCCGGACCCTGCGCGAGATGGGCATCCGGTCGGTCGCCGTCTACAGCGAGATCGACCGCGACGCCCTGTTCGTCCAGCACGCCGACGAGGCCTACCTGCTCGGCCCCGGGCCGGCGACGGAGAGCTACCTCAACGTCCCCCGGATCCTGGAGGTCTGCGCCCAGGCCGGGGTCGAGGCCGTCCACCCCGGGTACGGCTTCCTGGCCGAGAACGCCGGGTTCGCCGGCGCGCTGGGCGAGGCGGGGATCACGTGGATCGGCCCGCCGCCCTCCGCCATCGAGGCGATGGGGTCCAAGACCGGCGCCCGGCAGCTGATGGAGGCCGCCGGCGTCCCGATCGTCCCGGGCGTGACCGAGCCGGTTCCCGACGTGGAGGCCGCCCGGCCGATCGCGGAGCGGATCGGCTACCCGGTGGCGGTGAAGGCGAGCGCCGGCGGCGGCGGCAAGGGCTTCCGCGTGGCGCTCACCCCCGACCGCCTGGCCGACGCGTTCGAGGGCGCGGTCCGCGAGGGCGAGCGCTTCTTCGCCGACGGCGCCGTGTACCTGGAGCGGTACCTGCCGGAGCCCCGGCACGTCGAGATCCAGGTGTTCGCCGACGGCCACGGCAACTGCATCCACCTCGGCGAGCGGGACTGCTCGGTGCAGCGCCGCCACCAGAAGCTGGTGGAGGAGACGCCGAGCCCGGTGGTGTCCGACGACCTGCGCCGGCGCATGGGCGAGGCCTCCGTGACGGCCGCCCGCGCGGTCGGCTACCGCGGCGCGGGCACCCTCGAGTACCTCGTCTCCGGCGATGAGTTCTTCTTCCTGGAGATGAACACCCGCATCCAGGTGGAGCACACCGTGACGGAGGCGGTCACCGGGCTCGACCTGGTGCGCGAGCAGGTCCGCGTCGCCGCCGGGGAGCCGCTGTCGGTGACCCAGGAGGGGGTCCGGGCGCGCGGCCACGCGTTCGAGTGCCGCATCAACGCCGAGGACGCGTCCCAGAAGTTCCTGCCCTCCCCCGCCCGCATCACGGCCTACCGCGAGCCGTCGGGCCCGGGCGTGCGGGTCGACTCCGGCGTCCGCGCCGGCTCCGAGATCCCCGAGATCTACGACCCGATGGTGGCGAAGCTGATCGTGTGGGACGTCGACCGCGAGGCGGCGCGGCGACGGATGCTGCGCGCCCTGTCGGAGTACGTCGTGGAGGGCCCCGCGACGCTCATCCCGTTCCACCGGTGGCTCCTGTCCGAGCAGGAGTTCATCGACGGCGGCGCGTGCCACGCCCTGCTCGCGCAGCTGGCCGACGAGCCCACCCCCGTGCCGCCCGTGGACGGGGGCCCGACGGTGCCCGGCGACGAGGCGCCCGAGGCGGAGCCCCAGGCCGAGCGCCGCTTCACGGCCGAGGTGGAGGGCCGCCGCTTCGAGGTCGCGCTGCGGTACACGCCGCCCCAGGGCGGGGCCGCGGCGGCGGCCCCGGCGCGCGCTCCGAAGGAGAAGCGCAAGCGGAGCGGCGGAGGAGGCGGCGGGGGCGCGCCGGGCGAGGTGGTCACGCCGATGCAGGGCACGGTGCTGAAGGTCCTGGTGGAAGCCGGCCAGGAGGTCGCGGCGGGGGACGTCGTGTGCATCGTCGAGGCGATGAAGATGGAGAACGAGGTACCCGCCGCGCAGGGGGGGAGCGTCCAGGAGATCCGCGTCGAGGCCGGCCAGTCCGTCTCGGCGGGGGATGTCCTGGCGGTCATCACCTAAGGATTTCTGAACCTGTCGCGTCAGGTTGCGCCGCCGCGGCGCCATGAAGGACAGTGGCGCGGAGATGCCCCCCAGACGACTTCGGACACTCGTCCTGTCGGCCCTCGGCGCGTGCCTCGCCGCTTCCGCCCTCCTCGTGACCGGGGGCCTCGCCGCGGGCAATCCCGATGCGCCTGACCTGACCGGCTACTTCCCGTCGGGGAACGGCCTCACGGTCAATGCGTTCGTGGACGCGAAGACGGCTCCGGGCAAGACGCTGTACCGGTTCGACACGGTCATCCTGAACTCGTCGAGCGCGGGCGTCCTGGACCTGTACAAGCCCGCCGGGACGCTGGCGGCGTCGCAGAAGATCTGGCCGGGCGGCAGGCCGCCGTCGGCGCCGATCGGCAGGAACGACGTCCCGCCCGGGCTGCTCCGCGCCGTGGGCGCCAACTTCACCTACTCGAGCGCCACCGGCCACAACCACTGGCACTTCCCGTACGCGGCCGAGTACCAGCTCCGCGACTCGGGGGGCGGCACGGTCGCCACCGGCGTGAAGAACGAGGCCGGCTTCTGCCTCTTCGACAGCTGGGACGTCGCCGGGTTCACGAAGTACTTCTCCGACGGCACCTACTGCCGTCCGGGCGAGCCCGGGTACACCGGCTCGCTGCGGATGGGCATCGCCCCCGGCAAGGGCGACCTCTACCCGGCGACGCTCTACGACCAGTGGGTCGAGGTCCAGAGCATCCAGCCGCGCACGGACTACCGCCTCTGGATGAAGGTGAACCCGCGCGACCTCATCGAGGAGTTCGACACCGCGAACAACACCACGATGACGAGCGCCAGCATCATCATCCCGGGGGGTAAGGCGAACCCGGTGAGCGGCACCACGACGCCGGGGCAGGCCGTCACGATCCCGCTCTCGGGCAGCGTCGTCGGCGCCAACGTGCGCTCGCGGGTCGACGCGACATGCGACCTGACGAAGGCCAACTGCTACACCACGGCCTCGACCACGGCGCTGACGTACGCGATCGCCGCCGCGCCGCCCGCGGCGCAGGGGACGGCGTCGGTGAACGGCGCCAACGTGCTCTTCACCCCCGCGTCCGGGTTCAGCGGCACCGCCACGTTCCAGTACCGGGCGACCGACTCGCGCGGCCTCGCGGGCCCGCCGGCCACGGTCAGCGTGACCGTGGGGTCGGGCGGCGGGGTCACGGTCTCGGTGTCGCCGTCGACCGCGACGGTCCAGACGGGCGCGACGCGCCAGTTCAGCGCGACGGTGACCGGGTCGAGCGCCACCCCCGTGTGGTCGGTCAACGGCGTCACCGGCGGCAACAGCACCGTCGGCACTGTCAGCACCAGCGGCCTCTACACCGCCCCCGCCGCAGTGCCCTCCGGCGCCGTCACGGTCCGCGCCACGGACCCGGGCTCGGGCGCCTTCGGCACCGCCGCGGTCACGGTCAGCGCGCCCACGCCGGTCACGGTCGACGTGACCCCCGCGACGGCGTCGGTCCAGACCGGGGCGACCCAGCAGTTCACCGCGGCGGTGACCGGGTCGAGCGCCACCCCCGTGTGGTCGGTCAACGGCGTGACCGGCGGCAACGGCACCGTCGGGACCATCAGCACCAGCGGCCTCTACACCGCGCCCGGCACCGTGCCCTCGGGCGCCGTGACCGTCCGCGCCACCGACACCGCCTCCGGCGCGTCAGACACCGCCGCCGTCACCGTCACCACACCCGGCCCGCCGTCGCCGCGCGACCCGAACGGCCTGCCCCTGGTGGACGCGTTCACCGGCGCCGACACGGGCCCGCCGCCCGGCCCGGCGTGGGCGAACACCCCGATCTGGGCCGGTCAGGCGAACTGGAAGCGCATCTCCAACCAGGCCGGGCCGTCGGGCAGCGGGTGGAACGACGCCCACCTCAGCACGAGCTTCGGCCGCCCGGTCGGGATCCGTTTCCAGCTGACCACCCCGCCGCCCTCGGGCGGGATCATGTTCGCCTGGCTCGTGTCGTCCGGCATGGGCTCGTCGCCGACCGGCTACGCGCTGCGCCTGCAGCGCGGGTCCACCGACAGCGTCGCGCTCCAGCGCTGGAACGCGGGGGCCTCGACCAACCTGAAGACCGCGTCGATCACGCCGATCGCCGCCGGCTCCTGGCTCGCGCTGATCGCCGACTCCACGGGCGTCGAGGCCTTCCGCTCGGCCGACGGCACCACCTGGGTGTCGCTCGGCTCCAGCACCGACACGACCCTGCCCGGCCCGCTGACCGGCGGCGTCGAGACCATCAGCACCGGGACCCGCATCGACAACGTCGGGTACGGCCAGCTCAACTCGGGTCCGCCACCGGTCACGGTGGGCGTGTCGCCGTCCACCGCGTCGGTCCAGACCGGCGGCACCCAGCAGTTCACCGCGACGGTCACCGGCTCGTCCGCCACCCCGGTGTGGTCGGTGAACAACATCGCGGGCGGCAACGCGACCGTCGGGACCATCAGCGCCTCCGGCCTCTACACGGCGCCCGCGACGGTGCCCTCGGGCGCGGTCACCGTGCGCGCCACCGACACCGCCTCCGGCACGGCCGGGAGCGCCGCGGTCACGGTCACCCCGCCGCCGCCGCCCGTCACGGTCGACGTGACGCCGCCGACGGCGGCGGTCCAGACCGGCGGCACCCAGCAGTTCACCGCGACGGTCACGGGCTCCAGCGCCACCCCGGTGTGGTCGGTGAACGGGGTGACCGGCGGCAACGGCACAGTCGGTACGATCAGCACCGCCGGCCTCTACACCGCGCCGGCCGCCGTGCCCTCGGGGGCCGTGACCGTCCGCGCCACCGACACCGCCTCGGGCGTCAGCGACACGGCCGCAGTGACCGTCACCCAGACGCCGCCCCCGGTGACCGTGGACGTGACGCCCGCCACCGCCTCGGTGCAGACCGGCGCGACGCAGCAGTTCACCGCGGCCGTGACCGGCTCCGGCGCCACGCCGGTCTGGGCGGTCAACGGCATCACGGGCGGCAACGCCACCCTCGGCACCATCAGCGCCTCCGGCCTCTACACCGCCCCCGACGCCGTGCCCTCCGGCCCCGTCACGGTGACCGCCACGGACGCGGCATCGGGCGTGAACGACAGCGCCGCGGTCACGGTCACCCTGGCGCCGCCGCCGGTCACCGTCACGGTGTCGCCGGCGTCCGCGTCCGTGGCGACGGGCGCCACCCGCCAGTTCACCGCGACGGTGACCGGGTCGACGGCCACGCCGGTGTGGTCCGTGAACAACGTCACGGGCGGCAACGCGACCGTCGGCACCGTCAGCACCAGCGGCCTCTACACCGCCCCGGCGGCGGTCCCCGCCGGGGCGGTGACCGTGCGCGCGACCGACACGGCGTCCGGCGCCGCCGGGAGCGCATCGGTCACCGTCACGTCCGGGGGCCCGGCGCCGAGGGACCCGAACCTGCTCGCGGTCGTGGACACGTTCACCGGCGCGGACACCGGGCCGCCCCCCGGTCCGCTGTGGGCGAACACCCCGATCTGGTCGGGCCAGGCCAACTGGAAGCGGGTCTCCAGCCAGGCCGGACCCAGCGGCAGCGGCTGGAACGACGCCCACCTGACCGGCGCCGTCGGCCGCCCCGTCGGCATCCGCCTCCAGATCACGACCCCACCGCCATCCGGGGGGATCATGTTCACCTGGCTGGTCTCCTCCGGCCTCGGCTCCTCGCCCAGCGGCTACGCCCTGCGGCTCCAGCGCGGTGGCACGGATCTCCTCCAGGTGCAGCGCTGGAACGCCGGCGCGGCGACCACGCTGAAGAGCACGTCCGTCTCGCCGATCGCCACGGGCAGCTGGCTCGCGCTCATGGTCGACGCCACCGGGGTCGAGGCGTTCCGCTCGACCGACGGGACCAGCTGGGTGTCGCTCGGCTCCTCCACCGACACCACCCTCACCGGCGCGTTCAGCGGGGGCGTCGAGACCAACAGCACCACGACGCGCATCGACAACGTCGGGTACGGCGCGCCCACGGGCGGCTGATCCGGCGCTAGGGTCCCGGGAACCTGAGGGCGCGTGACCCCGGAGGCGGACCCGACGTGAACGATGCGATCCTCTCGGCGCTCGCCGAGGGACCCGACTGGCACACCGCCGGCGCGGTGAGCTGGGTGGTCGGCGAGGGGGCGTTCGGCACCCTCGGCACCGATCCGGCGCCCGGCGTGGCCGCCGCCCTGGAGGGGCTCGTCGTGACCGGCGAGGTGGTGCGGCACCCCGCCTGCCCCGTGTGCGGCCTCCCCGGCGAGGTCTTCGCCCTGGCCTCGCGCGTCCCGGAGCCGCGCGCCGATCCCGCCCCGATGTCCGAGGAGGTCATCGGCGAGGCGATGGAGCCGCTGATCGCGGAGGGCCTCATCGAGGTCGCCGAGGTGATCGAGCTCCAGGAGAAGGCCTGCTGCGTCCGCACCACGCGGTTCTGGCGCCGCACGCCCCGCCCGGCCTGACCCCCGCACCCGCCGCCGGCCACCCCCTGCTGCGGCCCGTCGCCCGCGGCGGCCGCGCGTACCCGATCGGGCTGCTCCGGGCGCCGGCGCGCTCGATGGAGGAGACGGTGATCGACGACGGCGACCCGGTGGACGTCGACCCCGGCGTCCTGGAGGCCGGACGGCCCCACGTCGACGACGTGCTGCGCCGGGCCCCGAGGACCTTCGACGGGCCGGTGCTGGCGTTCCGGCGCCTGGACGGCGGCCGGGTCGTGGCGGGCCGCTCCGGCTACCTGACGATGCTCGCCACCAGCGGGGCGCTCGCCGACCCCGGCGTCGCCGCCCGCCTGCGCCCGCTGGTGGAGCGCGCCGCCGGGGACCCGGTGGCCGAGGGCCGCGGCCGCGCGTCGGTGGTGGGCATCAGCGTGGTGGTGGAGGTGGTGCGGGACGACGCCGCCCACCTGCTGCTGGGCCGGCGGCGCGCCGACCTGGCGGTCGAGCCGGGCCGCTGGGGCCTCGTGGCGGGCGCGGTGGAGCCGACCGGCGGGCCGCGGCCGCTGCGCGCCACGGTGGAGCGCGAGCTGGCCGAGGAGGTCCCCTCCCTGCTCGCCGCGGCCGGGGTGCGGCCGTCGGTCGCCGCCGGTCGCGCCGCGGTGCTCGGCGTGGCCGTGAACCTGGTGCGCCTGAGCCCGACGGTGTGCATCGCGGTGCGCCTGGCGCTGCCACCGGGAGGTGGCTCCGCGGCGGTGCTGAGCGCGTCGGAGTTCACCGAGACGCGCCTCGTCCCGGCCACGCCCGAGGGGCTGCGGGTCATGTGGGAGGCGCTCGGCGCCGACATGACGGTCAATGCCGCCGGTGCGCTGGCGGCGTGGGAGGACGCGGGCGCGGGCCGCCGGAGGGTCCAGGGCCCGGACCGCCCGCCCGGCGGCGTCCCCGCTAGACGAGTGGGGGGTGGGCGGCCGGAAGGCCTGGGTTAGCCTCGCTGAGCCGGGTTCCACCACACTCGGTTCACGACGCAAGCGACAGGATGTGAACATGCGGAAGACGGTTTTCGTGACGGGCGGCGCCGGTTTCATCGGTCCGCACCTCGTCCAGCGGCTCCTCGCCGACGGCAACAGGGTCGTCTCCTTCGACAACTACGCGACGGGATCGGCGCGCAACCTCCCCGCCGCGGACGACCTCGAGGTGGTGGAGGGCGACCTGCGCGACCGCGAGGGCGTCGCCGCCGCGCTCCGGCACGCCGCGCCGGACGCCGTCATGCACCTGGCCGCGATCCACTACATCCCGTATTGCAACCAGCACCCCGACGAGGCGATGGACGTCAACGTCGGCGGCACCTTCAACCTGCTCGAGGCCGCGAAGGACGTCGGCGTCTCGCGGATCGTCATGGCCTCCAGCGCCGCCGTCTACCCGATCCAGGACGCCGCCTGCCGCGAGGACGAGCCGACCGGCCCCACGGACATCTACGGCGCGACCAAGGTCGCACTGGAGGCCCTCGGCCAGAGCTTCGCGGCCGAGACCGGGGTGCCCGTGACGAGCGCCCGCTTCTTCAACGTCTACGGCCCCGGCGAGACGAACCCGCACGTGATCCCGGACATCCTCGCGCAGCTCGACGGCGACGACCCCGTCCGCCTGGGCAACATGACCCCGAAGCGCGACTACGTGCACGTCGACGACATCGCCGACGCGCTGATGGCGCTCCTGGCCCACGACCACGCCGAGCACCGCTCGTACAACATCGGGACCGGCAGCGAGCACTCCGTCGCCGACCTGATCGAGGTGCTCTCCGGCCTCCTCGGCCGCGACGTCGCCGTGGTCTCCGAGGCCGGCCGCCGGCGCCGCCTGGACCGCCAGCACCTGCTGAGCGACATCAGCCGCATCCGCGACGAGGTGGGCTGGGAGCCGAAGGTCGCGCTCGCCGACGGCCTGCAGGCGCTGCTGACCGAGACCGCCCCCGCGTCGTGAAGGTCGCCATGGTGGGGCCGTACCCCCTTCCGGGGCGGCCCCCGACCGGCGGAGTCGAGGCCGTGGCCGTTGCGCTCGTCCGCGGGCTGCGCGCCGCCGGCGTCGACCCGACGCTGGTGACGTGCACCTCGGCGGTCGCCGCCCCCGACGTCGTCCGCGACGACGGGCTGGACCTGCACCTCCTGCCCTACGGCTCGTCGAGCCGCCGCAGCATCCCGTACCTCACGGAGCAGCGGCACGTGCAGCGCGCACTGCGGCGCCTGGCGCCCGACGTCGTGCACGTCCAGGGCCAGACCCAGGTGGCCACCGCCGCGCTGTCGGTCGGCCTGCCCACCGTGGTCACCCTCCACGGGATCATCTACCGCGAGCAGTACATCGCCGACCCCACCGCGAGCGCCGCCAGCCGGATCCGGGCCCGGATGCGCAACGGCCTGAACGCGCGCTTCGAGAAGAAGGTCCTCGAGCGCGCCCGCGACCTGGTGATCATCAGCCCGTACGTCCTCGATGCCGTGAAGGACATGACCCGGGCGCGGACGCACATGATCGCGAACCCGATCGACGACGACTTCTACGAGATCCCCCGCCGGCCGGTGCCGGGCCGCGTCCTGTTCGTGGGCGTGATGAGCCCCCGCAAGAACGTGATGGTCCTGGTGCGGTCGTTCGAGGAGGTGCTGCGCCGCCGCCCCGACGCCACGCTGCACATGGTGGGCCGCCCGGCGGACCCGGGCTACCTGCAGGCGCTGAAGGACGAGATCGCACGACGCGGCATGTCGGGGTCCGTGCGCCACCTGGGCGTGGTGTCCGACGAGGAGCTCCGGCACGAGTACGGCGAGGCGACGATCCTCGCGCTGCCGTCGAAGGAGGAGTCCTCGCCGATGGCCATCCAGCAGGCCATGGCGATGGGCCTGCCCATCGTCGCGTCGCGGGCCGCGGGCATCCCGTTCCTGGTGGACGAGGGCGTCACCGGCCTCCTCGCCACCCCGGACGACGAGGCCGACCTGGCGGACCAGCTGGTCACCGCCCTCGGCGACGACGCGCTCCGCGAGCGCATGGCGGAGGCGTGCCGCACGACGGCCGAGCGCTTCCGGGCGGACGCCGTCGCGCGGGCCACGCTCGACGTCTACGCGCAGGCCGCCGGGGTCCCCGCCCCGGTCCCCGCCGCCCTCTGATCCGGGCCCCGGCGCCGCGGGGGATCCCGCGGTGCCGCAGGGCTCCTGAGGAACCCCTCATACGCCGATGAGTCGGGTGTGACAACTGGACCAATGGCGGTTACAGGACGGTGAACGTGCCTTTACGGTCGAGCCGATGAAGAGCGCTCTCACGTACATCCCCGCATCCCTCAGTCGGGCGATCCTCGTCCTCCTCGGAATGCAGGTCCTGCTGACAGCGTTGTACGCCCTGAACGTGCACGACGTGCCCGGCACCCGTCAGTTCAACATGGACGGCGAGCTCAACATCCCGACGTGGTGGTCGACGTCGCTGTTCCTCATGGCCGGCCTCTCCGCGATCGGCCTGGCGCGGTGCAACAAGCTCCTCGGCCGCGCCGTCGCGCCGTGGACGCTGGTGGGCATCGGGCTCTTCGGGCTGTCGCTGGAGGAGGTCGCGGCGATCCACGAGGACGTCGGCTCCGCCCTGGGCGGCGGATCGGGAGAGGTGTCGGTCTGGCCCCTCGCCTACGCGCCCTTCGCGATCCTGGGCGTCTGGCTGATGGTCCGGCGCATCCGGCACGGCCACCGCGACAGCTAGCGCTGCACGATCACCTTTGTGCCTGTCTCTTATACACATCTTACCTGCCGATCGATGTCGGCATCGCGACCGCGCTGTTCGTGCCGGTCGCGATCCTGGGCGTCTGGCTCCTCATCAAGGCCGTCCGCGACCTGCCGCGGCCCCTCGCGGTGATCGGCATCGCCGGGTTGTGCTGCTACGTGCTCGTGATGGCCGTCGAGCTGTCCGCGCTCCTGGGCGGGGACGCCGCCACGATCGCCCTCGAGGAGAACCTCGAGCTCCTCGGCTCGGGCGCCATCTTCATCGCGGTCGCCTCCGAGCTCGTCACCCGCTTCGGGCTGGTCTTCGTCCGGGCCGAGCGGACTGAGGTGGAGCTCGCGGAGGTCGACGTGACCGCGGTGGTCAGCGCCGCGGCCGGCGAGTCCATCACCGCGCCGCCGGTGCCGGTGCGCTGACCGTCCGGTCAGGCACCCGCGCCAACACCCTCCCCTCGTCGCAAAAGTCTCACCGAGGTCTAACCGTTCGGCTGATCCGATCCGGGATGACATTGCGTAGCGTTTTCAACATGAATCCGCTCAAGAAACACCTCATCCCGGGTATCGCCGCACTGGCGGCCCTCGGCGCGGTGGCACCGCTTGCCGCCGCCGCCGCACCAGATCTCGCACCGTTCGTCGACGACGACCCCTCGACCGGCAGCGGCGTGGGCGTCAACAAGTGGTTCGTCGACACGAGCGTGGCCGGCGGGGTCTACTCCGCCCACTACTTCCACTCCGTCCAGCTGCTGAACGTCGGCGCGGACCCGCTCGAGATCGTGCCTGGCGGCGCGGCGGGCGGGACGCCTTCGGCGCCGGTGGTGCCGGCGAAGCAGAACGTCACCGGCTCCGGGCTCGGTCCCGTGCTGACCGGCATCACACTGGTCGGCGATCAGCAGGGCATCGGTGGCCCCTTCCGGTTCGGCGTCCAGGGACTGGTGAACGTCTCGCTGCAGCCGCCGAGCGGCGCGGCGATCGCGAGCCAGCTCGGCCCGGTCTGCTGGACCGACACGACCCCGCCCGCCTCGAACCCGGGCGCAACGCCCGTCTTCGTCAGCGCGGGCTGCACGACGGCCGGGGGCGCCGCCGTCGGCTTCTCCTCCGGGATCTCCGGCGGCTGGGCCGACGCCGTCCAGCAGGGCGACGTCAACGGGTTCTTCAACATCACCAACGTGGCGCCCGGCGCCGGAACCGCCACGGTCGCCGTGAACGGGTCGATCAACGACGCCGTCCCAGGGAACAACTCGGACACCGGGTCCGTCCCGATCCCCGGCGTGATCGCCGCGGCGAAGAGCGCGGCCACCGCGGGGAGCGCGGTGAACGTCGACCTCTCGGCCCAGATCGTGAATCCGCAGGTCCGCGGCGGCCGCGGCGCCACCAACGCCACCGCAGCAGCCGCAACCTCGGCGCTCGCGTTCGGCATCGCCTCCGGCCCGGCCAACGGGACGGCATCGATCTCGGGCGCCCGCCTCACCTACACCCCGCGCGCCGGGTTCACCGGCACGGACACCGTCACCTACTTCGCCGAGGACTCGCGCGGCCTTCGCAGCGCGGCGGCCACGGTCACGTTCTCCGTCACCGGCAGTGGCGGCGGTGGCGGCGGTGGTGGCGGCGGCGTCGTGAAGGTCAACTCCGGCGCGGTCGGCATCTCCGTCGCCCGCTTCCCGAAGACGGGCCTCGCGAGCCGGCTCACCATCGGCGGCACCGTGAAGCCCGCCAAGGGCGTCGCCGGCTGCTCCGGCCGCGTCCAGGTGACGGCGAAGGCCGGCAAGAAGACGGTCGCGTCGACCACCGCGAAGCTCGCAAAGCGCAAGGGCGCCTGCCGCTACACGGCGACGCTCGCGCTGAAGGCCGGCAAGGTCGGCTCGGCGAAGACGGTGCGCGTGAGCGCCCGCTTCCTGGGCACCGCCAAGATCAAGGCGCGGACCTCGCCGACGCGGGTCGTGAAGATCCGCTGATCCATCGCCGATAGACCGAATGGTCCCCGGGGCCATGTGCCTCCGGGGACCGTTCGGGTATTCTCGATTCTCCCAATCTCAGCACCCACGACGAAGGCGAACGCATTGGGTACATGGGTTCGCGCGGCGGTCGTCGCGATCCTGGGCGCGGTCGTCCTGACCTCGCCGGTCTGGCTGGCTCCGGCCCGCCCCTTCGTCGCCCCGCTCCAGGCCGGCCTCGGAGGGCCGGATCCGCCGCCTCCGACGGAGGCGCCCCCGGCGCGGCCGACCCCCTCGGCGACCCCGTCGCCCCCGGCTGCGTCCCCGACGCCGGAGCCCCAGACGGAGTCGCCGAGCACCCCCGACAACACCCAGACGACGCCCGAGCAGGCCACTCCCGAGCGGCCGAGCGCCGCCGAGCTGGCGCGGCGGGCCGCCGCGCGCGCGGCCGCGCGCGAGAAGGCACGCAAGGCGCGGGCGGCCGCCGCCCTGGCCCGGAACGAGCGGGAGGCGCGGAACAACCGCCGTCGCCGCGAGGAGGCCTTCCTCGCCGTGCAGACCGACATCGAGCGGTCCGACGCCGTGGTCAACGGGGTCACCGTCGCCGCCCAGGCGGCCGACCCGAACGCCTCCGTGTCGTCGTCGGGCAGCGGCAACGGGTGGGGGCGCATCGGGTTCCTGCTCTTCCTGGTCCTGAGCGTCGCCAGCGCGCTCGCCGCCGTCCTCCCGTACGTCGCGCGGGCCCACCGGGCCACGGCGCCGGCCGGCTCGCACCGGATGGACGCCGTGATCGGCCTCACGCGGTCGCACCGGGCCGAGCTCGTCGCGCTCAGCGTCGGAGCGCTGCTGCTCGGGCTGCTGCTGCTCGGCATGAGCTGAGCCGCGGCCCCGCGCCGCCGGGCCCGCCTAGCCGGTGGTGGTGCCCGGCTCGTCCGTGGCGCGGAGCAGGATCCGCGCGTCGCGCGGCGCGAGCGTCAGCTCGCTCGCCGGGCCCCCCGGGTTCGCGGCGGGGTCCTGCGTGCCCTTGATGAACCGCCAGGGCCCGCCGGGCAGGGCGACCGTCGCCTCCTGGTCGGTCGGGTTCACCACCACCAGTCCCCCGTCGAACTCGCGGGCCCAGAGGCTCGCGCCGAGCCGGTGGCGCGGACCCGCCTCGTCGCCGAGGTAGCCGCGCCCGATGCCCCCGCCGTCGTACTCGTCGTACCGCCAGTCGTCCTGCTGGTGGTTGCCGGAGTCGTAGGCGAAGTGGGCCTCGGCGAGGAGCGCGCTGCCCAGGGCGAAGCGCATCCCCCGCAGGTCGGCCGTCGGCGAGGTCGCGCGGTCCGGGTCGGCCTGCATCACGAAGAAGGCCTCGGGGCGCGCCCGGGCGAGCCAGCCCTCCGCGCGCCGGATCGCGTCCGGCCAGCTGCGGTTCAGCGTGGGCCAGTGCTCGTCGAGGGCCCCGTTCAGGTACTCGTGGTGACGCGGCGAGTAGCGCCGCCCGTAGTCCTCGTAGCCGGCGGCGCTGCCGTTGCCCATCAGCACGATGTCGTCGCCGGCGAGCTGCCGGGTGCGGGCGAAGATCCGGATGATCGCGTCGTTCCACGTCTCGGCGATCCACCGGCGCCCGTGCTCCTCGCCGTCGGCCTGCCCGTCCCGGTCGAGGTCGATGTCCCCGTTCTCGAGCCAGTCGGGGTTGGACCAGGCGTTGTCGTAGTAGACCCCGTCCCACAGCCCCGACGAGAGCACGCGACGGGTCATGAAGCGGGCCAGGTGGTCGGACCACCCGGTCGTCGGGTTCATCATCCACGTCGACGCGAAGAAGACCGCCGGCTCGCCCGCGCCGTTCCTCAGGTACCAGGAGGGGTCGATCCCCTGGGCGAGCTCCCGCCGGAAGCGGAAGCCGTCGCCGACCGAGGCGAGCGTCTCCGGGTCCATGACCTCCTGGCTCGCGACGTAGGCGAGCAGCGTCACGTCGGGGTTCAGCTCGCGGATCCGCCGGAGGCCCTCGGGGTCGCGGTGGGTCCACTCCATGTCGACGATCACGACGTCGTAGCGGGCGAGGGCGGCGGGGTCGAGGTCGTCCTGCGCCAGCCAGGCCACGGCCAGCCGTGGTGCGCCGCCAGGGACGACGGGCAGGTCGGGGGCGGGATCGCCGAGCGGCTTCGGGGCGTCGCTGGAGCAGGCCGTGGCCAAGGCCAGCACGGCGGCGATGCACGCGGCGAGGAGCCCGGAGGCCGCACGCGGTCGCACTACCCGGCCGTGGCGCCCGAGCGGCCGAAGATCGCGGTGCCCTCGGTCCTGAGCCGCCGCAGCGAGCCCCGGTCCAGCACCTCGACGACGATCGCGAACACCACGATGCCGAGCGCGGCGACCAGGGCCATCAGGAGGATCGGCACGACAGGACCGAGGTTCACCCCGAACATCGTGCGGTGGTCCTCGATGTCGCCGAGGACGCCCCACGAGAAGGCGTACATCGCGGCCGCGGAGACGGCCGCCCCGCCCACGGCCGGGCGGACGGCGTGCCATAGCTGGTGCACCGTGGCGCCGGTGGCGCGGCACACGCCCGGCACCGTGAAGGCCAGGCCGATGGCGCACGACACCGCGAGGCCCGCCGCGACGCGCTCCAGCGTGATCCAGTCGAACCCCCAGATGACGGCGAGGTAGGCCGCGAACGAGACGAACTTGAGGATCGCGAGGCGGAAGACGCGCCCGGGCTGCCCGATCGCCTTGAAGAGCTCCATGGAGGGCTCGAACACCGACAGCGGCAGCACGTAGAGCATCATCACCGCGAGCACCGGGCCGGTCGGCCGCCACTGCTCGCCGAAGAGGACCACCACGAACGGCGTGGAGATCACGGCGAGGATCGCGAACAGCGGGAACGCGAACAGCGCGATGTACCGGATCGCCTCGAGGAACGCCCCCCGCAGGCGGGGGATGTCGTCGCGCATCCGGGTGAACGCCGGGAACAGCGCGGCGCCCGCGACGTAGGTCGTCGCCTGGGCCGGGAGGATCGCGAGCCGCGTGGCGGCGCCGTACCACCCGACGTAGGTGGGCGAGAGCGTGCGCCCCACCGTCAGCGTGTCGAGGTAGCCGAACGCGAGCTGGACCGTGTGGGCGCCCAGGATGTTGCGCCCGTAGTGCGCGAGCCGCCGCCACATCGCGAAGCTCGCCAGCCGCAGGCGCGGCTTGTACCGCACCAGGAACCACGATCCGAGCACGACCGTGGCGATGTTCGCGTACCACATCGCCACGAGCGACCAGACGCCCGCGCCGGCCAGGGCCAGGACCGTCGCCGTCGCACCGCCCACGAAGGCGCCGAGCGGATCGACGACCGCGCGCCGGTACTTGAACTGGAGCCGGCGCTGGAGGATCGCGTCCGGCACCAGCCCGAACGAGCGCACGAACAACACGCCCGACAGGAGGGCGGCGACGGCGAAGACCTGGGACTCGCCGTAGAACCACGCGAGCAGGGGGGCGGCCGCGATGCCGAGGGCCGCCGCGCCGAGCCCGGCGAGCGGCGTGGAGATGAGCGCGGTGTTGACGGCGACGTCGAAGTCCTCGTCCTCGTGGTGGACGAGCGCCGCCTGGGTCCCGGAGTCGGCGAGGAGGGTGCCGACCGCGATCACCACCACGGCCAGCCCCATGATCCCGAACACCTCGGGCGACAGCAGCCGCGCCGTGATGACCGTGAAGACGAAGGTGACGCCGTAGTGGGCGAGATAGCCGATGAACGCCCACGCCGTGCCGCGTCCTGTTGCTCGCCGCAGGCTCACGGAAGCTACTGTAGCCGCGGATATGCCCACGTCCCCCCCCGACCGTATACGCGTCCTCTTCGTCACCCCCAACCTTGGTATCGGGGGCGCCGAGCGTCATATCGCCACGCTGGCACCCGCTCTTGACCCGTCGCGCTTCGAGGTCCGGGTGGTCTGCATCAAGGAGGAGGGACCGCTCTTCGACGACGTCGTCCGCGCGGGCGTCCCCGCCCTCTCGCTGGGCTCCGGGACGCGCCAGGCGCCGACGGCCCTCGTGCGGCTGGTGCGCATCATGCGCCGGTTCCGGCCCGACGCGGTCATCACGCGCGGGCTCAACGCCGACATCCTCGGCCGCACGGCCGCCACGATCGCGCGCGTCCCCGCGGTGATCCTCTGGAAGCACAACACGGGCCACATCGAGCGCAGCGCGCTGGAGGTGGTGTCGGAGAAGGCGCTCGACCCCTTCACCGACCGCTACTTCGCCGTCGCGCACGGCCAGGTCCCCTACCTCACGGGCGAGCTGGGCTGGCCGGAGCGCAAGATCCGGGTGATCCACAACGGCGTGGACCCCGGGGCGTTCCCCTACTCGCCGCCCGACGGCGAGCGCCCGGCGGCCGCGGCGGGCCTCGGGATCCGCCCGGGCGACCGCGTCGTGGGGATCCTGGCGGTGTTCCGCCCCGAGAAGGACCACGAGACGTTCATCCGCGCGGCGCGGATCGTGGCCGACCGCATCCCGGAGGCGCGCTTCGTGCTGGCCGGCGACGGGCCGGGCCGCGAGGAGCTCGAGGCGCTCACCCGCGAGCTGGGCCTGGAGGAGCGCCTGGTGTTCGCGGGGCTGCGGTCCGACGTGGAGGACGTCCTGGCCAGCCTCGACGTCGTCGTCCTCTCCAGCTTCACGATCGAGTGCTTCCCCTACGCCATCCTCGAGGCCATGGCGATGGGGGTCCCGGCGGTCTGCACGGCCGTCGGCGGGCTCCCGGAGATGATCGAGGACGGGGTCACCGGGCGCCTCGTCCCGCCGAAGGACCCGGCCGCCCTCGCGGAGGGCATCATCGACGTCCTGAGCGACGAGGACCGCCGCCGCGCGATGGGGGTCGCGGCGCGCGAGCGGTTGGAGCGGAACTTCACCCTGGAGCGGTCCGCGGCGGCCGCTGGGGACATGATCGCCGAGGCGGTCGTTCCCGCCTGAAAACCCGGTCGTAGCGGGCTTTCCGAGCCCCCTCCGACACCGCGTGGCACGCCCTCCGCTGCCCCCGGTCGACCCCGGCACCGTCCGGAGTCCAGTAGCGACCTAACCGTCCGGGGGTTGGTGTCGGAGCGTTCCGAAAATACGTTGCCATCAGACCACGGACAGGCGGATGGATGGCATGGAGAACGCAACCGGAGTGACCGACAGCCCGACCCTCGCACGCAGGGTCTCCCTGTACGGCCAGCCGCCCCCCTTCGAGTCGGCGGCCAACCGCGCGTCGCGCGTCGCCGGCCGGACGGCCCGCCTCGCGTTCCTCTCCGACGCCTTCATCCTCGGCCTGCTCTCGCTCACGCTCCCGGGCATCAGCCCGGAGGGCGCCGCCGGCATCTCCGGCGTCGCCGCGGTGGCCCTGTGGGTCATCGTCCTGGCGAGCTACGCCGTGTCGTCGCTCTACGCGACCGTGCAGCACCCCGACCGCGACGTCCTCAGCGAGGCCCGGCGGGTGGCGGTGGCCATCGTCTTCGCGGGCGCGGCGTGGACGTTCCTCTCGACCATCGCGCTGGACCAGGTGATCGACGGCAAGGTCTCAGGGCTGCTCGCCGGCTGGGCCGTGATCGGCGGCGTCACCACGCTGATGGCGCGCCGCGCCATCCGGCGCCGCGCCGCCCTGGCCGACCCGGACCGCGTGCTGATCGTCGGCGCCGGCCACATGGCCCAGGACCTCGCCCGCCGCATCGCCGTGACGCCCGGCATGGACGTCGCCGGCTTCGTGGACAACGACCCGATGCCGATCGACCCCTCCCTCGGACCGATCCCGGTGTTCGACGACTCGACCGACCTGGGCGGCGCCATCGAGAGCACGGAGGCCACCCGCCTCGTCGTCGCCTTCTCGCGCCGCTCGGCCGACCAGGTGCTGGAGTCCCTGCGCAACTCGCGCTTCGGCGGCATCCCGGTCTCGGTCGTCCCGCGCTACTTCGAGATCACCCCGTCGCACGCGAAGCTCAGCGAGATCGACGGCATCCCGCTGCTCGACCTGCACAGCGCCCGCCTCTCCCGCGGCGCCCGCGCCACCAAGCGGGCCCTGGACATCACGCTGGCCGGCGGCGCGCTGATCCTGCTGTCGCCCCTGATGCTCGGCGTCGCGATCGCGGTCAAGGTCACGTCGCGCGGCCCGGTCTTCTTCGGCCAGCTGCGCACCGGCCGCGACGGCCGCCCGTTCCGCATGTGGAAGTTCCGGACGATGATCAAGGACGCCGAGTCCTACCGCATGGACATGGCGCACCTGAACGACATGAACGAGTCCGGGCCGCTCTTCAAGATGCGCAACGACCCGCGCATCACCAAGGTCGGCGGGTTCCTCCGCCGCTACAGCATCGACGAGCTGCCCCAGCTCTGGAACGTGGTGACGGGCAGCATGAGCCTGGTGGGCCCGCGGCCCTTCGTGGTCCACGAGTCCGACCTGATGGAGGGCTGGAGCCGCCGCCGGCTGGACCTGGTGCCCGGCATCACCGGCCTCTGGCAGGTGCGCGGCCGCAACGACGTCCCGTACGAGGAGATGATCCGCCTCGACTACCTCTACGTGACCAACTGGTCCGTGTGGTGGGACCTCCGGCTGATGCTCCAGACGATCCCGCGGGTGCTGACCGCCAAGGGGGCCAGCTAGCCGCACGCGATGCGCGTCGCCGCCCGGTCCGGGTTCCGGACCGGGCGGCGTCGCCGTGTGACGGGTGGGGCTACGCCGCGGCGCGCGCGCGGGCGAGCTTCTTCGCCCGGGCGACCTGCTTCGCGCGAGCCAGCTTCTTGGCGCGGGCGAGCTTCTTGGCGCGCGCGGTGAGCGCGGCCGTGGCGCCGACGGGGGCCATGCTGATGGCGTCCGCCTGGATGGCGTCACCGGTGCGGGCCTGCGTCTGCGTGGCGAGGACGTCGAGCTTGCTGCCCTTCGCCTTGCTGGTGATGTTCACCGTGATCGGCACGAACTTGCCGGTCAGGGTGACGATGGGGCCGCGGACCTGCTGGAGCGTGGCGCCGGAGGCGTTGCGCTCGCGGATGTACAGGGTCACCGGCTTGCCGACGGAGCTCGAGCCGGCCGCCCGGACGTAGGCGCGCGCGGTGTAGCGGGCGCCGACGGTCGGGGTGGTCACCCGGCCCGGGAAGTCGCCGATCGTGTAGCTGTCGCCCACGCCGCCGAACTTGCTCTGGACGACGCGGTTCCCGTGGGGGGCGTCGGCCGTGGTGACGCCGACGAGGCTGCCGCGCCAGCTGCTCCAGCCGGCCAGCGAGTCCTCGAAGGACGCGTTCGCGAGCAGGTTCCCCGCGAGGAGCTGGCCGCCGTCGGCCGGGACGGGGTCCGGCGTCGGGTCGGGCGTCTGCGGCTGGGCCGGCCCGGTCGGCTCGGTCGGCTTGGGCTCCGGCACCGTGGTGGACGGCGGCGGCGCGGGCGCCGGCGACGGCGCAGGGCTGGTGCCGGTGCCGGGGAGCGGGCTGAACGACAGGACCGGGGCGACGGGGCCCTCGTAGCTCGCCTGCGCGCTCACGTGGGTGACGCCGGGCACGGTCGCCCACTTCTGGGCGTCCGAGGTGGAGTTGGCGATCACGATGTTCCGGACGGGCTTCGCCCAGTCCGAGCGGCCCATCATGCCGCCCCAGTAGCCCGACTCGCCGAACCCGTGGTGCTCGGACGTGATGCCGTTCAGGTTCGGGTTGCCGTTCGACCAGGAGTTGTTGGCGATGAGGATCACGTTCGGGCCGAGCGCCGAGCGGAGGCGCTGCACGAAGTCGCGGTTGCCGGCGGTCCACTGGGACTTCTCCGTCGCGCTCATGGCGTCCCAGGAGCCGGTCCAGAGGCGCTCGCCGACGACGTCGAGGAAGATGCCCTTGGCGTGCGTGGTCGGGAACCAGCGCTTGATGGTGTCCACCGCGTGGATCACCCAGGGCGACCCCGGCCGCATGTCCATCATCGGGGTGCCGGGCCAGTTGGAGCGGCGCGGCTGCCAGAGGTAGGTGGGGTCGTTCTTGGCGCCGCCGTAGAGCTCGGCCTGGAAGCCCGTGGCGTTCCAGGCGTCCCAGTAGCCGTCGATCACGTCGACGTACATGTACACCTCGCCGCCGCCGGCCTGGACCTGGTCGATGACGGTGGTGTTGGTGAAGTTGCGGCCGACGACGACTCCGCCGGTCGGCTTGGCGTAGGCGCTCATGTTCGTGGAGTTCGAGTAGTTGAACATGAGCGGGTTCGCGGCGGCGTCGGCGATCGCGGGCACTGCGAGCGCGGCGACGACCGCGGCACCGGCGATGAGCCGGGCGAGGCGTCGAGGGGCACGGGGTGCGCGGGCAGGCGCAGACACCCGGATGGGCTCGGTCATATGGTGGGACGTCCTTATCCACGCCGCTCCCCGGAGGGGCGGTCGATTTCAGTGGGCACGCCGGGCCGTGGAGTCCCGGCTCACCCTGTATCGACCGGTCGGGGCGCACGCGTGAGCGCCGCGCCATCCGACGACCGTCTATGAAATGAATCTCACGCGGTCGTGGGCGCGGCCGACCGCGGCGCGGGGGCGCGGTTCAGCCGGATCGCCCATCGGCTGAGCACCAGCACGGCCGTCGTCCGCTCGCCGCGGACGCCCCCGATGCGGTGGACGACGCGGTTGAAGCGGTTGCCCACGTCGATGTGCGACGTGACCCGGACGACCCCCGACGCCTCCGCGGCGCGGAGGGTGGCGGCCTGGAGCGCGAAGCCGAGCGCCAGGCTCCCCTTCCAGGCCGAGAGGATGTGGACGCCGTACCCGTACCACTCCCGGGGAGCGGGGATGACGCGGATCGCCAGGTGCTTCAGCGTCAGCGGCCGGGACGTGACCCACACGCAGGCGATCACCTCGCCCCCGGCGACGGCGACCCACCCGTGGTGGCCCTCCCGGATGCCGTCCGGGCCGATCGGGCGCGTCGCCAGGTTGGCGAACATGGGCCGCATGTACGCGGGGAACCGCGCGCGCATGGCCGGCAGGTCGGCGCCGGTGGCGGGGCCCGTCACCACGCCGGGCGGCGGCTGCGCGGTGGCGATGGCCGCGCGCGGGTCGAAGTCGAAGCGGTCGTAGCGGACCCGGCGGATCACGCGGCGGCGGCCGCGCTGCAGCGCGGCGAGGAACTCCTCGCGGCGCCCCCATGGCCGGCGGCCGACGGGGCGCGACCGCAGGACGAACCCCCACCGGTCGCCGACGACGAACCCGTACATGCGCCGCCGGAGGACCCCGCCGGCGGCGCGCTGCAGCTCGATCGCGCCCGTGTTGGCGAACTGGACGTGACTCTCCACCGCCGTGACGCCACGGCCGCGGGCGGCGCGCCGCGCCTCGCGGTACAGCGCCGATCCGATCCCGCGCCGGCGGTGCGTGTCGCGCACCGCCAGTCCGAAGCCGTAGGCCTCGCCCGGCCGCGGCCGCACCGGGATGCAGTAGTGCGGCGCGTCGATGTGGGCCTGCGTCACGAACGTGCAGCCCACGAGGAGGTTGTCCTCCTCCGCCACGATGACCAGGTCGCCGCGCGCCAGCCGCTCGCCGGCCTCGCGGGGCGGGACGAGGTCGGCCAGCCGCGGGACGTCGGCGGGCGTCGCCGCGCGCAGCAGCACACCGGGGACGTGCGGCGGGGGCCAGGCGTCGATCGCCGCCGCGTCGACCACGTACAGGCCCATGCGCTCTCGCCGGAGCAGCCGGCGCCGCAGCCGCTTCAGCGGCCCGACGGCGGAGCTCACGACCGGCCCCGGAGGGCGCCCAGGCTCGTGGGGATGCGCCGCAGGCCCGTGCCGACCAGGTCCACGACGCCGGCCAGCGCGACCCCGCGCGCCAGGGGGTCGAGGACGGCGTCGCGGTGCAGGGGGACCGTCGCGAGCTGGCGGGCGACCGCCGCGCCCCCGGGGCGCACCAGCAGGCGGGCCTCGCCGCTGGCCCAGTGGTAACGGCCGCCGCGCCCCGACTCGGGCACGTCGGGATCCCGCCCGAGGGCGATCTCGACCGCGATGCGGGGCGTGTCGAGGCCCGCGGTGATCGCCTCGGCCACCGAGAACGGGATCCGGGGGTTCACGTCGTGCACGGCCAGCACCCCGTCCGAGGTGCGTATGAAGTCGGCGGAGGCCACCCCCCGGTACCCCACCGCCGCCATGATCGTCAGGGCGGCCTCCACCGCCGCGGGCTCGGACTCCACCCGCGAGGCGCACGTCATCCCCACCCCCGGCGGCCAGGAGCGATCCACGCGGGCCGCCACCCCGCCCCCGCCCGCGGGGCCGCGCCACGCGTGGACGTGCCAGCGCTCGCCCTCCACGAGCGGCTGCACCAGGGCGCGGCCGCTGATGTCCACGATCCGCGCGACGGCCCGGTCGCGCGCCTCGGCGGTCGCCGCCAGCAGCGGGCGGGCGTAGGCCACCGAGGCGTCGTCCCGCCGCGTGGCCGACGCGATCGGCTTCACCACCACCGGCGGCGGGGGCAGCGCGACGCCGGGGTCGCCCGCGACGACCCCCGGCAGCACCGCCACCCCCGCCGCCCCGGCCACCTCGGCCAGGCGCCGCTTGTCGGAGAGGGTCGCGTACTGCTCCCGGGTGGGCCCGGCGACACGCGCGATCAGGTCGTCGGCCGCCTCGGCGGCGAGCGCAGCCAAGGCGCTCTCCGCAAGCGGCAGCACCACGTCGACGCCCTCGGCGCGGACGGTGCGCTCGAGCGCGTCGGCGAACGCCGCCGACCCGTCGCTCGGCGCCGGCATCCGGACCACCGCCCCGCCGCCGAGCCGGCGGCGCACGCCCAGCACGCTGCGGTCGGACCCGGCCAGCACCCGGAAGCCCGCCCGACGCAGCGACGCGACGACCCAGGGACCGGGTCGGAGGTGCGCCTGCGGGACCAGGACCGTCGCGCTCGCGCCCCGGGGCGGCGGGGCGTCACCTCGGCGGACCCGGCCTACCGCGAGTCGGGGGAGCGGCGGCCGTCGCACGGCCACCGACGCTACTCCCGCGTCCGCGTCCAACCTACCCCCCGACCGGCCGGGTCGCGCCGGCCGGCGGCACGGTCACCGCCGAGGCAGGTCCGGGAAGACCGCGGCGATGTCCTCAGGCGGCCGGACGCGCCAGTGGCGGACCCAGGTGACCTTCATCCGGAGGTTCCAGACGGCGCGGAGCGTGCGCCCGCCCGCACCCATGTTCCGGTGCTCGGCGGCCCGGCGCTCGGCCTCGGCGATCGCCGGCAGCAGCTGGTCGGCCCGCCGCCGTGCGCGGAGCCGGACGCTCTCGGGGACGTCGAACTCCTCCGCCACGAGCAGGTAGGCGTGGCGCAGGTTCCGCCACATCACGGGCAGGTCGCCCGAGATCTGGCCGGTCCGCCGCCGCATGACGGCGAGCGTGCCCGGCGCCCGGACGGCGCCGTACCCGCGCGCCAGCACCCGGAGCCACAGCTCGTAGTCGTCGGTGCCCGCGAGGCGCGGGTCGAACCCGCCGATCTCCTCGATGACCGACCGGCGCAGCGTGGTGGCCGAGAACGGGATGAAGCACGTCTCGAGCAGCTTCTCCAGGAACTCGACGCGGTCGCGCGGCGGCGGGTCGTACGGGCCCGCGGCCTCCATGAACGTGCGCCGGTGGATGCGCCGCGTGTCGTCGTCGAGGATGTACGCGTCGGTGAAGGCGAGGCCCGCGTTGGGGTTCGCCTCCAGCGCCGCGTGCACCGTCTCGAGGTACGTCGGCAGCTTCAGGTCGTCGCTGTCGAGGAAGGTGATGTACCGCCCCCGCGCCATGGCCATCGCGTTGTTCCGCGCGGCGTTGGCGCCGGCGTTGGCCTGGGCCTCGACGCGGATCCGGGGGTCGCCATGCCCGAGCTCCCGGACGAGCTCGGCGGAGCCGTCCGTCGATCCGTCGTCGATGGCGATCAGCTCGAAGTCGCCGAGCGTCTGCGCCTGCGCCGATCTGATCGCGGAGCCGACGACGTCGGCCACGTTGTACATCGGCGTGATGATGGAGAAGAGGGGGGTCTCCGTGCCGGCCACCTCGCGGGAGGCCGGCGCCGGACCGGGAGTGGGCATGAGCGTGCTCATCGGATCTGGGATCGGAGGACGGAATAGGCCTCGGCGTACTCGACGCCGATCTCACTGCCCCGCAGGTACGCGAGCGCCCTCACGTTCTCGACGGACCGGATGTGCGGGGGCTCGCGGAGCTGGGTGGGGTAGAGACGCACCCCGTCCAGCTTCACGTCGATGACCTCGGAGATGTCCAGGTACATCTGGGGCCGGAAGGCCTGGTCGGACCAGATGATCTTGGGGATCTCGTAGGTCAGGACGTTCACGGGGAAGAACTTGCCGGTGTTCTGGGCGATCGGCCGGGCCGCGGCGAACGCGGCGCGGTAGGTCGCCCGGTGGTCCTGGTCGAAGTCATGGAAGTCGGGGATGAGCAGGACGTCGGGCTCGTACCGGTTGTAGGCGTCCTCGAAGAAGTTGACCATCTCGCGCTGGCTCACGGTGTCCAGCTGCTCGATCAGGTCGCGCCCCTTGTAGAGGATCTCCCAGTCGAACCCGACGCGCGCGGCGACCGCCTCGATCTCGGCGATGCGCTCCTCGACGTTCGTGACCTCCGGGTGGCCCCAATGCTTCAGGCCGTCGACCGCCATGAAGATGCAGTCGACCTTGGCCCCCGCCCGATGGGCGAGGGCCATGAGGCCGCCGGCTCCGAGGACCTCGTCATCGGCGTGCGGCGCGATGACGAGGATCTTCCCGAAGCGACTAAAGTCGAGCATTCATACCGCGCATGTCGGCGTTGGCCTTGTAGTACTGGATGGTCTCCTCGACGAGCTCGTCGAGGGTGATCTCCGGGGCCCAGCCGAGCGCCGCGGCGTTCTTGATCTCCGGCAGCTTCTCGAAGCTCTCGGCCTCCTCGTACTGCGGGCCGTAGATCTTGGAGGAGTCGGCGTAGATGATGTCCGACTCGGAGCCGGTCATGTCCTTGACCTTCTCGGCGAGCGCGTAGACCTCGGTCGTGTTGCCGGGGTTACCGACGTTGTAGACCTTCGGGTTGGCGAACGCCTCGGGCGTCAGGTGGTCCGTCACGAAGCGGCAGAGGTCGGTGACCGACAGGAACGCGCGCTTCTGCTTGCCGGTGGCGAACACCGTGAGCGGCCGGCCCTGGAGGGCCTGCTGGACGAAGGTCGGCATCACGAAGCCGCCGAAGCGGGACTGGCGCGGGCCGGCGACGTTGAACGGCCGGATGGTGGCCGAGCGGAGGCCGCGGTCCTTGCTGTTGATGCACATCGACTCGGCGGTCAGCTTGCCGAGGGCGTACTCGATCCGCGGGTTGAAGTACGGCGGGACGCGGATGTCCCCGTCCTCCTGGAGGATGCCGCTCTTCCCGTAGATCTCCGCCGACGAGAAGTTCACGAGCGGGATGTCCGCCTCGATGCACTTCTCGATGACGCGCGAGGTCGTGCCCACGATGGCCGGGCCGAGCTGGCCGGCGTACTGCAGGATCGACGCCGGGCCCACGTAGCTCGCGCAGTGGACCACCATGTCGAAGCCCTCGAGGCTGGAGCGCTTGACGAGGTAGTCCTCGACGCTCTCGGCCACGTTGGTGATGGTGCCCTGCGGGACGTCCAGGTCCTCGGCCTCCACGACGCTGGAGACGCACGAGTCCACGATCGTGACGGTGGCGCCCTGTCGGACGAACGCCTCGGTCATGAACGACCCGACGAAGCCGAGCCCACCGGTGATCAGGATGTTCTTGCCAGTCTGGTCGCTCATCCGATCCTTCTCCGTTGACAATGTCTCTGTATCTGGCTCGGCTCGAATGCCGTGCCCCTTGACTGGAAGAGACGGTACGACCGGCACCGGGGGGGTCGCGCCCCCCGCGAGGATAGGCCGCCGTCTCACGAGAGTTCAGGTGGGCTGGCCTCCCTGCGGCGATATCGAGGTCCGACACTGCTGGAGGTACGGTTTACAACGGGTTCGACGCCGATTTCGCCGATTTTTTGAGCGTTTCGTAAGAGAGATCTGAGGGCACGTGCCGGTGGGCTAATGTCGGCCGGCCGCTGTGCCGATGGCGGCGTGCCCAGTGCCAAGTGCCAAGTGCCTGATCCGAACGGCGGCCGCCGCGACGGACCCTGTGCGGCCCCAGGGGGAAGATATGCAGCTGCTGCGCCCCGCGCGTGTCCGTCCGATCCGTCGACGTCTCGCGGGGGTGATCGCAGCAGTGCTGGCCGCCCTCGCGGTCGGGGCCTGGGGGGCCTCCACGGCCTCGGCCGTGCCCTCCGCCGTGGTCCACTACGGGCCGAGCCTGCCCTCCAGCCTCGACCAGTACGCGGCCCCGGGCAACGTGATCATCGTGACGGCCGAGCAGCGCAACCGGAACCCGGCCCGCCTGCGGGCGTGGCGGGCGAAGGGCGCCATCGTGATGGCATACGTGAACCTGATCGACTACATCAAGCCGGCCGACCCGATCCAGAACACGCTCTACGGCGGCAACTTCCCGTCGGCGTGGTTCTACCCGGGCAACTACTCCAACTGGCCCGGCACGCGGCTGCTGGACCTGCGCGCCTCGAGCGCCGTCGCCACGTACAACGGGTTCACCGGGACGTGGGGGCAGTACGCGGCCCGCTGGATCCGCAACGAGGTCATCAAGGACGGCACGCTCTTCAACGGCGTGTTCCTGGACGTGTGGGGCGCGCGCCTCTGGGGGGTCCCCGCGGTCCCGAGCGGCCCGGGCACCGACTGGGAGGCCGGCATCGCCAAGTGGGGCCAGGAGATCCGCAACCAGGTGGGCTCGACGGTCTACATCGTCGGCAACAACCACCAGACCCACAAGACGGCCGAGCCGCTCAACGGGAAGATGTGGGAGAGCTTCGACAGCACCGGCAGCGGCTACAACCAGCTGACCGGCCGCGGTGAGTCCGAGGGCCTGATCTACACCTTCGTGTACCCGGAGTGGGACAAGCCGCAGCTCGACATCCTGTGGCGCAACGAGGCGAACCCGTCGCAGTCCACGAAGGACATGCTGGTGAGCGCCGCCAACCGGGTCACCAAGACCGGGAGCGACATCGTCGTGGGGTCGTCGGACCACCAGGGCGGCTTCCCCGCGCCGTTCGGCGGCGGCGGCGGCGTCGCCCCGCCCGCCGTCGTGCTGCCCGGCTCGCCCGGCTCGACGGCGCCCGGCTCCGGGTCCGGCTCCGGCTCCGGCGCCGGCTCCAAGAAGAAGCCGCGCGTCCTGCTGCCGCTGCTGCGCAGCCAGTTCGAGCGCGGCGGGATCAGCCACCCGTGGACGGCGCTCATCGGCGAGAACAGCCGCAGCGAGGCCGGCGCCGACGGCGTGACCTTCATGACCGGCCGCTCGTCCAAGTCCTTCGCCGCCGCCACGACGACGCTGGCGCCGCAGGACCGGGCGCGGGTCGCGGTGCGCCTGAAGCTCACGAAGATGTCCCTCCCGCTGGGCCAGGCCCGCGCCTTGATCTCCCTGGGCGCCGGCGGCAGCAACCAGCGCCAGGTGGGCGTGCTCCAGACGAAGGCCGGCCTGGTGTGGGCCTCCTGGCGGCGCACCCCCGCCGGCGGGCGGCTGGACCTGGTGAAGACGAAGGCCATGGCCAGGATCAACCAGTGGGTCACCGTCCGCATCGCGACCGACTGGCGCAACAAGAAGACCAAGGACAAGGTCGCGGTCGACAACCGGGTGCTGCTCCGCCCGCCGGCCGGCAAGCTGGCCACGCGGAACATCGGCCAGGTCGCGGTCGGCCTGGGCCGCGCCTCCACCGACAAGGAACTGGCCGCCGTGGTCGTCAGCCGGATCACCGTGGCGGGCGCCGCCGCCTGATCCCGGCCCGTGGTGACGAGGGGCGCCCCACCGGGCGCCCCTCGTCCCCTACGCTCCGATCGTGCCGTCGTCCCGTTCGCTCAGCACGGTCCAGAACCACGTCCGCCGCCTGAACCCGGCGATCGTCGCCATGCGGCGCGGCCTGGCCGCCCGCGAGCGGTACACGGCCGACGAGCTGCGGGCGTACCAGGAGAAGCGCCTGCGGGCGCTCGTGCGCTGGGCGGCCCGCCGCTCCCCCTACTACCGGCGCTGGTTCGCCGACGCCGGCGTCGACCCGGGATCGATCCGGACCCTCGACGACCTGGAGCGGCTGCCGGTCATCGACCGCGCCGACCTGGCCACGCGGCCCGACGAGTTCCTCGCCGCGCCGAAGCGGCTGGTCTGGGCATCGCACTCCAGCGGCACCAGCGGCACCCCCGTGACGGTGTACCGCAGCGCCGGGTCGTCGATCTTCGAGCTCGCCTGCCTCCAGCGGCAGTGGGGCTGGTTCGGCATCCCGCCCCGGCCCCGGAGCGTGGAGCTGCGGGGCTCCACGTTCGCCGGCGACGACCCGTCGGTGGTCGCGCTGGAGAACCCCGGCGCGAACCGGCTGCTGATCTCGAGCTTCCGGCTCAGCCCGGAGAACCTGCCCGCCATCCGCGATGCGATCACCGCGTTCCGGCCGCAGACGGTGGAGGGCTGGCCGTCCAGCCTGAGCCTGCTGGCGAGCCTGATCCGCGAGGCCGGCCTGCGCTTGCCGGTGCGAGGGGTGATCACCTCATCCGAGCTGATGTCCTCCGCCCAGCGCCGGCTCATGGGCGAGGTCTTCCAGGCGCCGATCGTCGACCACTACGGCCAGACCGAGCGCGCCGTGATGGCCGGCGGGTGCGAGCACGGGACCTACCACGTGTTCCCCGACTACGGGATCCTGGAGCTCCACCCCGTCGAGGGCGCCCCGGACGAGCGCCGGGTGGTGGGCACGCCGCTGCACAACTTCGCGTTCCCGCTCCTGCGCTACCGCACCGACGACCGCGTCAGCATCCCGTCCGACGAGCCGTGCCCCTGCGGGCGGGCGTTCCCGCGCTTCGGCCTGGTGAACGGCCGCACCGAGGAGCTGGTGCGGACGTCCGACGGGCGGCCGCTGCCGCTGGCCAGCGCGGTCATCGACGACCTGACGGGCCTGCGCGAGGTGCAGTTCGTCCAGCACCGCCCCGGCGTGTTCGAGATCCGGATGGTCCCCGGGGAGGGCTACGACCGGGCGGCGGTGGAGGCCCTCGCCCGCGACAACCTGCGCGTGATGGGGAGCCCCCGGGACACCCTCACGTTCACCGAGCTGGACGCCCTGCCCCGCTCCGCCAGCGGGAAGCTCCGCCTGGTCGCCGTCCTCGACGACGGCGGCATGGCGGACCAGCGCGAGGCCTGACCCCGGCGGTCAGGCGGAGAGCACGTCCGCGTAGGCCTCCAGCAGGCGCTCGCGGGAGGTGCTCCAGGAGAGCGACCGCTCCACCCGCTCGCGGCCGAGCGCGCCCATCTGCGCCCGGCGGGCCGGGTCGTCGAGCAGCCCGGCGACCAGCGACGCGAACTCGCCCTCGTCGTTGGGCGTGGCGTAGACCGCCGCGTCGCCCGCCGACACGCGCGCCTCGCGCAGGTCGAACGAGACGATCGGCCGGCTCATCGCCATGTACTCGACGATCTTGTTCATCGTCGAGACGTCGTTGAGGGGGTTCAACGGGTCGGGGGCGAGGCAGACGTCGGCGGACGACAGGTAGGCCTGCACCGTCGCGTCCGGCACCCGGCCGGTGAACTCAACCCGGTCCTCGAGCCCCAGCTCCTTCGACAGCGCGACCAGGTCGTCGAAGGCGTCGCCGGAACCGATGAACGCGGCGTGGACGTCGTCGCGGCCCAGGTCGTCGCGCAGGCGCGCGATGGCCCGCAGCGCGTAGTCGACCCCGTCCTGGGGGCCCATCACGCCGAGGTAGCAGACCAGGTGCCGCTTCCCGCGCTTCAGCGACGGGTCGGGCGGGACGGGGGTGAAGCGCGACAGGTCCGGAGCGCTGCGGACGACGTGGACGTGCTCGGGCGCCATCTTCCCCCGCCGGATCGCGACGTCGCGGTAGCTCTCGTTCGTGGAGATCACGACGTCGGCCATGGCGAAGGTCAGGCGCTCCAGCACGACCGACACCTTGTAGAGCAGGCCCTTGCCCCCGAAGCGCGACTCGAACAGCTCCGGCACCAGGTCGTGGTGGTCGAACAGGAAGCGGGTGCCGCGGACCTTGAAGGGCAGCGCGACCAGGAACAGCAGGTCCGGCGGGTTGCACGCGTGGATCACGTCGAAGCGCCCGCCCTTCGCGGTGCGGAACGCGAGCCGCAGCGAGTGGTACAGCGCCGCGCCGTACTCCTTCACGTAGCCGAGCGGGCCGCCGGTCGCCGCCTTCAGGGGATAGCGGTGGATCTCGACGCCCTCGATGACGGCGTGCGGCTCGGTGTCGCGCTTGGTGCCCCGCGGGCACACGACCACGACCTCGTGGCCGGCCTCGACCAGCGCGCGGCTCTCCTGCCAGACGCGGCGGTCGAACGGGACCGAGAGGTTCTCGACCAGGACGAGGATGCGTGCCACGGGCGGCTGCCAGGCCCTACCAGGCGATGCCGGCGTACGTCGGCGCCCCTTCGAGCGCCTCCGAGCCGGGGAAACGCACCAGGTCCACGATCGCCCGGTTGTCGGCCGCGCCGAGCGCGGCGACGGCCTCGGGCGGCGCGGCGCCGACCACGATCGTCTCGCCGTGCGCCACCACCGCCTCGGGCGTGGAGGCCATCAGCTTCTCCAGGTGCGGGATGCGCGCGGCGATGAAGTCGCGGTTGGCGCCCTGCAGGTGGGAGAGGGCGACGTGGCCGTCGTGGATCAGCAGGTCGTAGCCGCGGCCGAGCAGCCGCTCGGCGAGCTCCACCAGCGGGCTCTCGCGCAGGTCGTCCGTGCCGGCCTTGAACGACAGGCCCAGCATGCCGACCCGCCGGTTGCCGGCCTTCTCGACCAGGCGGAACGCGCGCTCGACCACCCGCTCGTTGGACGGGAGGATCCCGGCGAGGATCGGCACGTCCGTGTCGGTGTGGCGGGCGGCGTGGAGCAGGGCGCGCAGGTCCTTCGGCAGGCAGGAGCCGCCGAACGCGTAGCCGGGCCGCAGGTAGGCGGGCGAGATGTTGAGCTTCGTGTCGGCCCGGAAGATGTCCATGACCTCGTGGCTGTCCACGCCGAGGGCGCTGCACAGCGCGCCGATCTCGTTCGCGAAGCCCACCTTCAGCGCGTGGAACGTGTTGTCCGCGTACTTGGTCATCTCGGCCACGCGGACGGGGACGCGGTGGACCGGGCCCGGCAGGCCCGCGTACAGCCCCACCACGACGTCGCCGCTCGCCTGGTCGTACTGGCCGACCACGGTCTTGGGCGGGTCGTGGAAGTCGCGGACCGACGAGCCCTCGCGCAGGAACTCGGGGTTGACCGCCAGGCCGAAGCCCTCGCCGGCCACGAGGCCGGAGCGCTCCTCGAGGATCGGCTTCAGCACGTCCTCGCAGGTGCCGGGCATCATGGTCGAGCGGAACACGACGGTGTAGCGGCCGTCCCTCTCGCGCAGGGCCTCGCCGATCTGCTCGGACACCCGCTGCAGGTACTGGGTGGAGAGGCCGCCCGACGCGTCCGACGGGGTGCCGACGCAGATCAGGGCGACCTCGGTGCCGGCGACGGCCTCGGCGACGTCGGTCGTGGCGCGGAGCGCCCCGGACGCGACGACCTCGGCGATCAGCTCGCCGATGCGCTCCTCGACGACCGGCGTCCGGCCGTCGGCCACCATCTGCACCTTCGACGGCGCGACGTCGACGCCGATCACCTCGTGCCCGCGGTCCGCGAAGCACGCGGCGGACACGCAGCCCACGTAGCCGAGCCCGAACACCGCGATGCGGGCCCTGTCCCCCGTGCCGCTCACACCAACTCCTTCTCCGTGCGCTGACCGCGCGTGATGTTAACTATCGCTTCCGTCCGGATCCGTCCGGATGGGCTCCGTCAGCGGATGCGAACCGTGCGGGTCGTCGCGTTCCGCGGCAGGAGCTGAGTGCTTCCGAGGAAGCGCGCCGTGATCTTCATCGACCGCGCGCGGCCGATCTTGGCCTTCGGGACCACCAGGGTCACCTGGTACCGGCAGGCCGATGCGCGGCGGCGGAGCGTCGCCTTGGCCGAGCGGACCACCTTCTTGCCCGCCACGACCTGCACCAGCACCTTGCCCGTGCACACCTGGGAGACCGCCCCGGCGGGGGGCGCCACGACGCCCTTGGCGAGGACGCGCAGCGCGGTCCTCGTCGGCTTGAGCGACGCCACCGTGAGGCCGACCGTCTTGGGCCTGGAGCGGCTGTTCGTGTTGGTGAGGCCGCCACCGCCGCCGCCGCCGACCGTGACGGACACGGTGGCCGGCTTGCTGGCGAGGCCGCGGGAGTCGGTGCCCGTGTACGTGAACGTCGCCGTGCCGTTGAAGCCGGCCGGCGGCGTGTAGCGCACGGTCGCGCCGGTGCGGGTGACCGACCCGGTGGTCGGGGCCGTCGTGCTCCACGTGATCGCGCCCGTCGCGGTGGTCATGCACGAGGCCAGCACCGGGTCGCAGCCGGTCTTGCGCGACTTCACGTTCGCGCCGACGACCGTGGCCGTCAGCGGCACGTCGACGGCCTGCCCGGCGGCGGTCGAGACGGACTTCGCGTCCGCAACGACGCCGGGGATGACGACGTCGACCGGGTCGGAGGCGTTGTTGCCCTCGTTCGACTCCTCGTAGATGTTCTGCGGGTCGGCCGTCGCGTAGAGGCGGTACGTGCCGGGGGTCACGTCGGTGACGTCCACCCACTGGTCCCAGAGCTGGGAGCCGTAGAAGTCGCCCCACCCGGGGCTGATGCCCATGCTGAGGTCGCCGGTGTAGTTCGGCTCGCCCTGCCGGCACGACGTGCCGTCGGGCACGTAGAACTGCGTCGGCGAGCTCGGGGTGCCCCAGCTGTCGTAGAGGCAGAAGCCGGCGAGGTTTTTCGCGGCGCTGGCGACGGCGGCGCCCGTCGTGGTCCGCAGGTCGTAGGCGGCGATGCGCTGCGAGTGGAAGTGGTCGTGGCCGAGCGCGGCGGAGTAGCGGAGCGCGTTCTGCTGCCCGGGCCCGCCGAGGGCCAGCGGGGTGTTGGTCACCGCGCCGCCCGGGAGGCCGCCGCTGTAGGTCCGCTGGTACGTGGTGCCGCCGATCCGGGCGACCTCCATCGCTCCGGGACCGTTGTTGAAGATCACGCTGTCGAAGCGGAAGAGCGTGCGGCCGGGGATCGCGACCGAGTCGATCCAGCGGGCGTTCGGGGTGTCCGACCGATCCTCGGGGAGCATCGCGGTGAGGTCGGGGAGGTCCTGCTGCTGCGGGGCGCCGAAGCCGACGGTGACGAGGACACCGAGGCCAGCAGTTGAGAGGACCAGCGACCCGAGAACGGCTGCGCGGATCCGGCGGGAGGGTGACGGCATGGCGAAAGACTCTAGGGGCGGGCCCGGCGGGCCCGTGAGGGTCACGGGTACAGCCTGGGGCCCCCCCGATGGGTGGGTTTCGGTTTCCCGCGCCGTGGTCCCGGTGACGAGGGCCCGCCGGAACCCTGCAGGCAGCGCTGGATCAGATCCCCCACGCGGTCGGCCACGCGGTCGAGCCGGCTGGTCTCGTCGACGAGGGCCCGGCCGGCGAGGCCCATCTCCCGCGCCCGGGCGGGGTCGGAAAGGATGCCGTCCAGGGCGGCCGCGAGCGCGGCCGCGTCGTCGACCGGCACCAGCCGCCCGGTCTCGCCGTCGCGCACCACGTCGGGCACCCCGCCGACCGGCGTCATCACCACGGGCAGGCCGTGGGCCATCGCCTCGAGCATCCCCATCGGGAGGCCCTCGGTCCGCGACGGCAGCGTGAACACCGTGCCCCCGGCGAGCAGCGCGTCCCGCGCCCGCGGGTCGACCCACCCCGGCAGGTGCACGCTCTCCGCCACGCCCAGCGCCCCGGCCAGCGCGCGCACGGCCCGCGGGTCGCCGTCGCCGGCCAGCACCAGGACCGCGCCGTCGTGCCGCGACCGGATCTCGGCGAACGCCCGCACGAGCACCTCGGAGCCCTTCGCGGGGCCGAGCCGGGCGAGCGTGAGGATCCGGGCCGGCCGGGCGGTGGGGTCGGCGAGGCGCGCGGGGATCGTCACCGGGTTGGGGATCACGTCGGTGGGCCGCCCGGCGATCGCGCCGATGTCGCGCGCCCACGTCGGGGTGAGCACCACCACCGCGGCGGCACGACGCAGGACCGTCCGGATCACCGTGCGGCCGGCGTGGGAGCTGCCGCGGGCGAAGTCGACGAAGCCGCCGCCGTGGACGTGGACCACGTACGGGCGGCGGGCCGCCGTGGCCATGGCCGCGACGATCGCCTTGCGCCAGAAGGACGCCCCGGACGCGCTGTGCAGGTACACGATGTCGGCCCGGCCGCGGACGAGGATCACGGCGACGGCGGCGAAGCCGCGCAGCGCCATCCACGCCTTCGCGGCGGCTGAGCCGTCGCGGTGCGTCTGCACCTCCAGCAGCTCGTAGCGCTCGGCGAGCCGGGATCCCGCCAGCGCCGTCATCACGGAGCGCACCCCGCCGGCGCTGCGCTCGCCCGGCCCCACGACGAGCACGCGCGGGCGTCGCCTCACGGCCCGCCGGCCTCGATGCGCGTCGTGAGCGTGAGCGGCAGCGTCGCGCGCACCCGGGCCACGATGGTGGGGCTGGGCTCGCGGTGCTCGAGCCCGAGCGAGCGGAAGCCCAGGGGCCGCTCCTCGTCTCCCGTGACGACCTCGCCGGGGGCGCCGTCCACGGCGATGGTGAGGCGCCGGTCGCCGTCCCGCCACGACCAGCCGCCGCCCGCCGGCTCCACGGCCCCTGGGGCGAGGTGCCAGCGCAGCTCCACGTCGTGGCCGCCGGCCGGCCCGGTGATCTCGTCGACCACGGTCAGCGTGCGGCCCTCGAGCGCGACGCTCCGGCGGTGGCGCACGGGGGCGTACGCGTCGTGGTGCGCGACGGCCTCGATGCGGTCGTCGGTGGACGTCACCTCCTCCAGCACCGCGGCGGGGCGGCTGCGCCACAGGAAGCGGCCGGCCGGCTCGGCGTGGTCGCGGCCGTCGACGGTGATCGTCGAGTGCGCCCCGGTGGAGCGGCCGTAGCGGCGCCAGCGCTCCTCGCCGAAGTAGGTGAAGGTGCCGGGGTCGATGAGCGCCTCGTCGCCGTCGACCGCCAGGCACACGGAGAGCAGGTCGGCGTGCCCGTGGGCGGCCATCGGCTCGAGCCCCAGCGGACCGGCGTCGAGCACCGCGCGCAGCTCGCCCCGGCCGTCGCGGGTGCGCAGCACGGCGTAGCCCCCGTGCGGGAAGACGGCGCTCCCCGGGACGCTCGCCGGCGCGGCGGCGGCCTCGGCCGCGCGGCCGGCGCCGGCGAGCCAGACGGTCGCCTCGTCGATCCCGGGGTCCAGGCGCGGCAGGTCGGCCCCGAGCAGGGCGCGGGTGGAGCGCAACCGGGAGCGCAGGCGGTCGCGCTCGTCCGGGGCGGCGCCCAGGTCGACGCCCAGCCCGTCGTCCTCGTCGCCGATCCGCGGGAGGGTCCATCCGTCGCTCGCCAGGGTCCCGATGAAGCCCGCGATCCCGGCCAGAGGGCGCGCCAGCTCGTCGGGCACCGGCCGGCCGCTGCGGGCCAGGCACGCCACGACGGCCAGGCCCAGGTCCAGGACGAACCCGTGGTAGCCCACGGCCTGCTCGGCGTCGACCCCGTCGGGGAGCACCTGCTCGCCGAGCGCGCCGCAGAGCTCGTCGATCGCCCCGGCGGCGTGCTCGGCCGACCGCGGCACCTCGGGGAAGCAGAGGGCGCCGACCGCACGGCCGGCGGCCTCGCCCACCAGGTGGTTGTTGGCGGAGGAGTACCGCGAGGGGTGGCGCTCCAGGTGCGCCAGGTGCGCGCCCACCGACCGCAGGAGCGCCTCGGGGAACGCCCCGGTCAGCACGCCGGACCCCCGCAGCAGCTCCACCGTCCACGCCCACGAGATGAGCCGGATCCCGAGCTCCAGCCCGCTGCGCCAGTGGATGCCGACGCCGGGCGGGCACTGGTTCAGGAAGCCGTCGATCTGGCGCACCGCGGCCCCGGCGAAGCGCGGGTCGCCGGTGAGGCGCCACGCGCGGGCGAGCGTGACGATGTGCTGGTGGCGGCCGAGCTCCCAGATCCACTTGGGGTCGAGGCCCAGCTCGCGATGGTTCACGGCGCTCCAGTGGAGCGCCGGCCAGCGCGCGTCGGCGACCGCGTCGCGGTGCCAGTCCGGGTCGGGGCCCACCACGGCCTCGGGGGAGCCGAAGAACTGCACCCGGCCCTCGAGGAGCGCCTCGCCGTGCGCGCGGGCGGCGTCGCGCGCCCCGGGGATGGCGAGCACGGCCTCCACGTCGGCGGGCTCGCACAGCGCGGGAGCGCCGGCGGGGCGGGGCCAGCCGTCGGGGGGGCGCGGGACCTCGGGCGCGGGGATGGGGCCCCGCACGCGGTCGCGGGTGATCAGCGCGGCCTGCCGGGCGCGGTGGACGTACTCGCCAGGGGGCATGACGCGGGCGCGCTCCAGGTACCAGCGCACGCGCGAAGGTACGAGCGGCGGCATCGCGGCCATCTTACGCATCGCCGCGCACACGTCCCCGCCCGACCGGCGGCTCTGACCGCCCACCCGTCCAGTCGCGACTCTCAAGAGGCCATGCTTTACTGCCGATCGCTGGGGCGGTGCACCGGCGGGCGCCGGGTGCCGGGGTTCGGACGGGCCCCGACGACGCGACCCGGGACGGTAAGTGGAGAACCTCCAGAAGCAGTTCGAGAGCCTCAGGCGCTGGCGCTGGCTCATCCTGGCCTTCGTGGTCCTCGCCACGGTCGCGGCGGTCGCGATCGCCCTGGCGAGCGGCACGAAGTACAACGCGACGGCCACCGTCGTGGTGGGCTCCGCGTCCACGCAGAGCTCCAGCAGCCGCTCCCCGGACCAGGACGCCGTCCTCGCCCGCGGCTACGTCGAGCTCCTGAACTCGGCCTCCAAGCAGGACTCGCTGAAGGAGGCCGGGGACATCCCGGACGGCGTCGACATCGAGGCGACCCCGGTCGCGACGAGCCCGTTCATCGACATCACGGCGACCGCGTCGTCCGCCGACGAGGCGGTCTCCTCGTCGAGCGCGTTCGCGAAGGCCTTCGTCGACAACACGCTGAGCACCTTCAACGACATCGTCTCCAACCGGCTCGAGCCGCTCCGCCAGCGTCTCCAGGAGCTCTCCACCCAGATCGCCGAGAACCAGCAGCGCCTGGACGACTCCCAGCGCAGCGTCAACAACGGCGGCTCCCCGCTGCTGTCGGCGGGCGAGAGCGCGAAGCTGAAGGGCGAGGTGCAGCAGCTGCAGGCCGAGGCGACGGGCCTCAGCGAGCAGCTGCGCGAGCAGGCCGCCGTCGTCGGCAACCCGAACCTCGCCGGCCTCTACTCCCAGCCGGACGGCGCGACGGTGCAGCAGTCGAGCGTGGCGCGCAACGCGGTGCTCGGCATCATCGGCGGCCTCCTCCTGGGCGGCGCCGTGGCCCTGATCCTCGGCTCCCTGGAGCTGCGGATCCGCTCGCCGCGCGACGTCCGCGACAAGCTCGACCTGCCGACCATCGGCTCCGTCAGCCGCGGGCGCGGCGACCTGGCCGAGGCCCGCCGCACCGAGGACTTCAAGGCCCTCGCGACCGCCCTGTCGGTGATGAAGCCGCCGGTGTCCTCGGTCGCCGTGGTCAGCCCGGGCGACGGCGAGGGCAAGTCCCTCATCGCGAGCAACCTCGCGCGGTACCGCGCGGCGCAGGGCGACCGCGTGATCCTGATCCACGCCGACATCCGCGACCAGCGGGCGCGCGTGAACGGCTCGAGCGAGAACGGCCGCTCCGCGCGCGACGGCTCGCCGGGTCTCTCGGACCTGCTGGCGGACGCCGGCCGGCCCGACATCCAGGCCTACCTGTCGCGCACCTCGCAGCCCAACCTGTACGTCATGAACGCCGGCGCCGACGCGTCCGACCCGTACACCCTCTTCTCCAGCTCGCGGATCAGCGAGGTGATGAGCCAGGCGGGCCTGGAGGCGGACCTGGTGGTGGTGGACACCTCGTCGCTCCTGAGCGCCGCCGAGAGCCAGATCATCTCCGCCGGCGTCGACGCGAGCGTCCTCGTCCTGGACACCACGCTCACCCAGCCCATCGCGGCGCTGGAGGCGCGGGACGTGCTCCAGCGGAGCGGCGCGAACGTCGTCGGCGTGATCCTCAACCGGGTCAACAAGGGCTCCTCGATCCTCTCCTGATCACATGCCGGTGATCCCCGCAGGGATGTCCGGCCGGGGGCCGGGCGCCCGGAGCCGGCGCCAGACGATCGTCTCGGCGGCGGTCCTCACCGTCGCGCTCCTCGGGGCGCTGCTGGTGGGCGCACAGCTGGGCCAGGCGGCGCTCGCGTCCGGCGCGGCCGACGCCGGCGGGTTCCTGGTCATCGCGGTCGGCCTGTTCATCGCGGTCGGGTTCGCGGTCACCCGCAACGCGTCGATCGGGCTCATCGTCTGGCTGAGCGCCCTGGTACTGGCGCGCCTCGCCCCCGGCGGCGGCCTGCTGGCGATCGACCGCCTCGCCTTCCTGGCGTTGGTGGGCGCCTGGCTGCTGGAGCTGTCGAACGGGAAGCGGACGATCGGGCGGCTCGGGCTCACCGAGTTCCTGATGCTGTGCTTCATCATCCTGAGCATCGCGTCGGCGGTGATCCCGCACGCGCTGCCGGCGATCAACGAGGACGGCATCCCGCGGCCGCTGCTCGACCTGATCATGTCGAGCGCCTTCCTGCCGTTCGCGGGGTTCGTCCTGGCGCGCCAGATCCTGACCGACGAGGCGTCGGTGAAGGCGCTCCTGTGGTTCCTCGCGATCTTCGGGATCTACCTGGCGCTGACGAACATCTTCTGGCTGACGGGCCCGAAGTCGCTGGTCTGGCCGCAGGACATCTTCGACGAGTCGATCAAGACGCACCTGGGCCGGGCGCGCGGCATCTTCATCAACGCGGCGATCACCGGGTACGCCCTGATCGTCTGCTTCGTCGCTGCGATGCACCTGGCGCGACAACCGAAGCAGAAGTGGCGCCCCCTCCTGATCGTGTCGTCGATCCTGATGCTGGTCGGCATCGGACTGACCCAGACCCGCTCGGCCTGGCTCGCCGCCGTGATGGTCGTCGTGTTCTCGGCGCTGGTCATGAAGGGCTGGCGCCGCTGGTACCTGATCATGATCGTCGGCCTCCTCGCGCTGGTCGTCGCGAACTGGCAGCAGTTCTCGTCGTCCGACCGCGAGCAGGGCGGCGTTGCCTCCACCAACGAGACGGAGGACCGCCTGAACGCCGCGGCAACGGCGATCTGGGCGATCAAGCAGGAGCCGTTCTTCGGGTGGGGCCTCGGGGTGTTCCCGAGCGTCAACACGATCCACCACCAGGCGTGGGGCAACACCCCGTGGCAGCGCGGCTACGGGATCTTCCCGCACGACACGCAGCTGGGGATCGGCGCGGAGCTGGGCCTCATCGGCCTGGGGCTGTGGATCCTGATCATCGGCTCGATGCTGTTCACGAGCCGGCGCGCGTGGAAGGCGCTGCCCCGCGGCGGCTTGATCGGGCGCGACCTGGTGCAGTGCTTCTGGTGCGTCGCGATCGCCTGGGGCGTGACGGCGAGCCTGATCGACATGCGCCTCTTCACGTTCGCGAACGCGACCTTCTTCATGTTCGGCGGCATGTGCGCCGGACTGGCCGACCGCCACATCGCGGCGGAGGCCGCGAAGGAGGCCGAGGCCGCCGCGCCGGACCCCCCGTTCCGGCCGGTGATCCCCTCGGACCCCCTCATGCGCTGAGGGTCACCCGGCCCCGGACCGTCTCCACGGTCCGGGGCCGGCGCCGTTCGGGGGCCCCGGCGTTCAATCGAGCACGGGAAACCGTCCTATCCGACCACCCGGTGTTCAGGTGGGCGTGCTCGGCGGCGCCCCCGGGGCGACCCTCAGGTCAGCGGGCGGCGAAGGGGGCGGGGATGCCCCACTGGTGATCCGAGGCGCCGACGGCGATGTCGCGGCCGGTGCGCGAGGCGCGGCGAGCGGCGTCGTTGAGCATCCGCTTCGTGTCGGCGCTCGGGTTGGCCTCGTTGCGCCACAGGATCATCAGCCGCGGCGACGACCACTTCCACTTCATCAGCGCGAGCAGGCCGGGGTTCTCGCCGAGGCCGGTCAGGTTGTTCCAGCCGGAGTTGCGACTCTCGAAGCTCTCGAACATCCGCCCGTTCAGATAGCGGGCGCTCGCGGGGCTCGGGGTGCTGTTCGCGACCAGGTAGACGCCGTTGCCCACCTTCGCCCGGATCGCCGCGCTCGTCTTCGTGACGCCCTTGTCCCACGACGACCCGCGGCCGCCGATGCCGAGGCTCCACACCCGGTCGCCCCACACGTCCAGGAAGACGCCGTTGAAGAGGCGGCCGTCGCCGATGACCTTGCGGTCGATGAAGTTCGCGACGTAGTCGCCCCAGCGGCCGCGGAAGCCGCGGTAGCTCGCGACGGGAGAGCCGGCGCGGTTGTCGAGCAGGCGGGAGCCCGGCCAGTTCGACGGCCCGCCCGGGTACAGCCACGACGACGGGAAGCGGCCGCCGTACAGCTGGGTCTCCAGCGGACCGAGGGCACGGTCCGGGTGGTCGACCGCGTTCACGTAGGCCAGCACGATCGCGCCCTTCGCCCGCCAGCGGGCGATCCGGGCGGGGTCGCGCTGCCGCAGGTCCATGGTCACCACGATCACGTTGCCCGGCTTCGCGTACGCGTCGACCGCCGGCGCGGGGCGCGGGGAGTACGACACGATTGCGGCGGGGATCGCGGCCGCCGACGCCGGCACGAGCGCGATGGCGAGCACCGCCAGCAGCGCACCGAGCAACGGGGGGATCCGCCGGGAAGGGTCCGGCGGGGTGGGCACGGGGGCGAACCTAGCCCACCCCCCGGGCCGTGTCGACCCGGCCGGGGCCGACCGGTGACGACCGTCCGGGGTGCTAGTTGAGCTGCCCACACAGGTTGTGAACGGCTGAAGGCATCCGGGCTTCCGGGAGAGGCTGTGGGTCTCCACACCTACAGATCTCAGGGAGGCCCGGATGCGGCTCCACCGTAACGCGGCGCTCGGCCTGGCCGGACGCCGCCGGCTGGTGTTGTTGGTGGTTGAGGCGGGGTTGAGCCAACGCCAGGCGGCGGCCCGCTGCGGCGTGTCGCCGGCGACGGCGAACCGGTGGGTGCGCCGCTGGCGCGATCAGCCCGGCGGTGACTGCCTGGCCGACCGCTCCAGCCGCCCACACCACAGCCCGCGGCTGCTGGAGGCGGCCGAGCAGGAGCGCATCTGCCGGGCCCGCCGCAACACCAACCTGGGCCCCGGGCGTCTGGCGGGGATCACCGGCCGAGCCCGCTCGACGATCTGGAAGGTCCTGCACCGCGCCGGCCTCTCACGCCTCACCGCCGAGCCGCGGCCGGTGAGCCGACGCTATGAGTGGGCGAGGGCGGGGGCACTCATCCACATCGACACCGCCCGCCTGGGGCGGTTCTCGCATCCCGGGCACCGCACCCGCGGCCGGGGGGAGCGGCAGCGCAACCGTGATGTCGGCTGGGTGCATCTGCACGTCGCCGTCGACGACCACAGCCGCTACGCCTACACCGAGCAGCTCCCCGACGCCCGGGCCGACACCTGCGCCGCGTTCCTCGAGCGGGCCCTCACCCACCTCCAGGGGCTTGGGATGCGGCCCGAGGCGGTGATGACCGACGGGGCCCTCGCCTACCGGCGTTCACACCAGTTCAACGCGCTGTTGGCCACCCACGGGATCCGCCACATCCTCACCCCGCCCTACACGCCCCGCTGGAACGGCAAGGCGGAGCGGTTCATCCAGACGCTCAAGCGGGAGTGGGCCTACGCCCACGAGTGGCCATCCTCAGCCACCCSCGCGCGCGCCCTCAACTCCTGGCTCCGGACCTACAATCGGCGCCGACCCCACAGCAGCATCGGCGACCGGCCACCCATCAGCCGCGTTCACAACGTCCGTGGGCAGTGCACCTAGGCCCGGCGCCGGTCGCCGCCCAGCCGGTTGCCCCAGGTGCGCACGCGCGCCCGCGCCGACAGCAGGTGCGGCCGCGTGCGCCACAGCATCCGGCCGGCCATCCCGCCCATCCCCCGCGCCGCCTGGACGGTCGCCAGCGGCTGCACCGGCGGGCTCGCGAGGGTGCGCTTGTACGACCACGCGAACTTCCCGAGGTCGATCACCTCGACCCCCTGCTCCTCCAGGTGGTCGAACAGGGCGAGCATCGACATCCAGCCCGCCCCGCTCACCCCGCTGCCCGGGTCCCAGTTGCCCCGGAAGATCACCGCCATCCCCCCGTGGCGGAGCGCGAGGTCGAACGCGGCGAGGCGGCCGTCGCGGACGACGCGGGACATCACCGCCGCCCCCGGCTCCAGCGACCCGAGCGCAGCGAGGAGGTAGGCGCGGCCCACCGGGCCGGTGATCTCTGAGGCGTCGCCGCGGGTGCGCCACGCCCGCTCCACCAGGGCGATCGCGTCGTCGATCCCCGCCAGGATCCGCTCGGGGCCCTCCACCACCTCCACCTCCAGGCGGCCCGCCTCGCGGGCGCGGCGCTCCAGCCGCCGGGTCTCCTTGCGCCGGATCCTGAGGTTCGGCGGGCGGTCCGCGCGGTACCGGTGCCGCCGCTCGTCCTGCGGCATCTCCTTCGCGCCGGGGATGCCGGCGGTCAGCGCGGCCGTCGCCCCCGACCCGGCCACCAGGTCCTCCAGCACCACCAGGTCGGCCGGCAGCCCGGCGGCCGCCCGGCCGAGGACGGCGAGCACGTCGTGGCGGCCCTCGTCCGCCAGCGGGGACGGGTCGAACCAGTGCGACGACGCCCCCAGGTTCCGCAGCAGCGTCAGCCCGGCGGGCGCGCGCTCCGACATCAGCGCCATCCCCCCCACCAGCCGGCCGCCCTCCTCGGCCAGCAGCACGTGGGGCGCCCGCCCGCGGCGCGGCGCCCCGTAGGCCCCCCACCACGCGCTGAGCCACCCGGCCGACCGCGTCGGGTCGGGCAGCGGCTGCCGCCACAACAGCGCGTCCCAGTCCGCCCGGCGCGCGACGAGGCCCGCGACGTCGGTGGAAACCACCTCGACGCTCACCGCCGCCGCCTCCCACGCGCCAGGCGCACGCCGGTGATGCCCGCCTCGACCGCCGGCAGCGCTAGCGACGGCCCCGTCCGCGCCTGCGGGGACAGCGCGATCCACGTGAGCTCGCCGACGACGTGGGTCGAGAGCGCCAGCTTCTCCCGCGACACGGTGTGCAGCAGGTGCACCTCGCGCGTCGCGTCGGCGAAGGCCTGCTCGATGACCAGGTACTCGAGCAGCGTCCCCGGGGTCTCGTGTCGCGCCGGGTGCTCCGGATCGACGGCCAGCATCAGCACCTGGTCGCGGTCGTCCTCGCGCAGCACCAGCAGCTGGGCCAGGGGCGCGCCGTCCAGCCACAGCCCCGCGACGCGCGCGCCGTCGGGATCGAGGGCCGCGCGGAACCGCTCCAGGAAGTCGCGGTACGCGGGGTCGTCGAGCCAGTTCCCCTCGCCCCACCGCGCCCGGTAGACGTCCATCAGTCGGCGGAGGGCGTCGGCGCCGGCGGCGCCGGTGAGCCCGGGCTCCACCCGCAGGTCGCCCATGCTCTGGAGCCGCCGCAGCCGCCGCGGGAGGGTGCGAAGGCCGCGCGGCAGCCCCTCGCGGTACGCCTCCCACGGGCCGGTGGTGTCGATGACCATGGCGGTGCGCGCCCGGAACACCGAGATCCAGCCCTCGCGCTCGGCGAACGCCATCAGCCCCGCGATCGTGCGGCTCTCCGCCGCCGCGTGGCCGATGTAGAGGGTGTCCCACGAGCCCGCCGACGCCTGGAGCAGCCGGGCGGTGGCCTTCGCGACCGCCAGCTCCTCGCCGCGCACCACGCGCACGTCCGCCAGGTCGGTCATCGGGGGCCTCCGCGACCCGGCCAGGCTCACCTGGCGCCCTCCCTCACGCGCGGGGAGCGTCTGCGCCACCAGCGGGACGACGCCCACCAGCCGCTCGCCGCGGCGCACCGCGACCACCCGGGGGGAGGCGTCGCGGCCGAGCGTCGCCAGCCACGCCTCCAGAAACTCCGGGCCCGACGTCGGGCACGGGGCCGCCGCGGGCGCGGGCAGCGCCCGCCACTCGGCGGCGATCGCGCCCACCGCCCCCACGTCGGACAGCAGGTCGGCGCGGACGTCCCCCCTCGGGCTCACCCGGCTGCCCAGATCGCGTCGACCACGGCCCGCGCCCCCGGGCGCGGCACCGGGTCCCACTGGGCGTTCGCCTCGATCAGCACGGCGCCGGCGGGCGTCATCGCCACGTCCCAGCCGATCGTCCCGACGGGGGCGAAGGCGGCGGCCGCCTCGAGGGCGAGCGCGCGGACGTCCGGCCACCACGGCACGGCCCAGCCGGCCGACGGCCGCTCCGCGGCCTCCCCGCGCACCTCCACCAGCCCGCGACCGGGTCCGCCCGACCGCCAGACGGAGACGACAGTCCCCTCGGCGTCCACCTCGCAATGCAGGTTGCCCGTGGCGCCCCCGCGGAAGTTGTCGATTCCGCCGGGAGACCGGGCCACCCGCAGGTAGGCGACGAGCACCCGCGGGCCGCCCCGGTCGAGGAGCGTGATCACCCGGAACGTGTGGACCGCGGCCGGCCCGAGGGCCTCCTCCACGTCGGCGCGGTTCGCGACGAGCTCCTGGACGATGTGGTCCGCGCCCGGCCGCTCCGCCGCCACCTGCGCCACGAACGCCGCCGCCTCGACGGGCCCGTCACCCGCTGCGCCCTGCACGCGCAGGCCGCCCTCCTCCCGGTGGACGATCCGGACCCCGAGGCCCCAGTACCCGTCGACCGGCTTCACCACGAAACCGTCCGGCATGTCCCGACCCGTCAGCCACGCGCCGGCGGCGGCGGCGCCGTCGATGCGCGCGCCTCCGGCCGGCCACGCGCCGGCGCCGCGGATGAAGCCGAGCGTCGCCGGGCACGGCAGCCCGTGGGCGGCGCAGTGCACGGCGAAGACGCCCTTGTCCTCGGTCAGATGGACGAGGGCGGGCGGGTTCACGCGGGCCTGGGCGGCGAGGGTCTCGCGCTTGCTGACGTGGAGCGCGCCGGCCGCCACCGGGACCGCCGGGTCGAACAGCCCGAGGGCGGCCGCCTCGGTCACCTGGAAGCCTCCCGAGCGGCGCAGGCGGACGGCGCGGACGCCCGTCGCGACGATCCCGGCGCCGTTGGCACGCGCGAGCCGGTGGACCTCCCGCGCGGCGACGGCGCCCCTCATGGGGGCGGAAACCGCTACCCGCCTAGGCACGTACCCACACGCCGGTGTTCTCCCCACAATCGCTTGTCTGTGACCGCTTCCGCCGACGAAGGAGTCCGGCGGACACGTCACTATGGTGTAAACACCGAGGTTCTCGCGTAGGCTCGCACACCGCGAGAGGGATGATGGGCAGCCTTGGGAAGGTCTCATCACCCCCAGCCACGAAGGCCCCCCTGGAGGTTCCGAGGATGAGGATGTTCCGCAACGGCCGGTCCGCTCGATCGGTCGCCCGCACGACGGCGGCGCTGCTCACAGCGCTGGTCGCCGCGCTGCTCCTGACCGCCGGGCAGGCAGCCGCCGAGCCGGGGACCCAGACCTGGACCGGCCAGGCAGGCGGCTCGACGCCGGACATCGAGCGCGGGGGGCTCACGCTCTTCGACAGCAGCGGCAACGCGTTCATCTCGAACGCCTTCGCCGGCACGCTCAACTTCACGGTGAACGGCACGCCGTACATCGGCTACTGCGTCGACACCACCGAGATGTTCTCCACCGGCACCGAGCCCGTCGAGATCACGACGCAGGCCCCGCCGGCCTCCGCGGCCGCCCGGGCGGCCTCGTGGATCGTCCTGAACCGCACCGTCAACGGGGCGACGACCCCGGCCAAGCAGCAGCAGGCCGCGACCGCTCAGATCGCGATCTGGCTCCTGCTGGACGGCAACATCAACAAGACGGCGCCCAGCAACGACCCCGCGCTCAACGCGGCGGCCGCGGCGCTGGTGGCCGAGGCCCAGGCCGCGACGGCCACCCCGTCCACCCTGACCGTCACGGCGGCGACGCCGGCGGCGGGCGCCACCAGCACCACGGTCACGATCACGGGCAAGCCCGGCGCGGTGGTCAGCCTCTCCGCCAGCGGCGGCACCCTGTCGGCCGCCAGCGTCACGATCGGCGCGGGCGGCACGGCGACCGTCACCCTGTCGAAGTCCGGCGCCGGCACCGCGACCGTCTCGGCCTCGACGCCTGGCGACGGCACGTACCTCGCCATCGACCCGACGGGCCCGACGCCGCAGCCGCAGTCCACCATCGCGGCGACGCCGAACACGCTGACGGCCTCCGTGGGCGCCACGTTCACCCAGACCACCCCGAACACCCCCGTCGCCCCCGCCGGCACCGTCACGCCGCGCCTCGTCATCACGAAGAAGGCGCCGGCCAAGGCGAAGGTGCTCTCGAAGGTGACGTACACGATCACCGTCCGGAACCCGAGCAAGGCGATCGCCCGCTCGGTGGTCCTGCGCGACGTGATCCCGAACGGGCTCTCGTTCGTCACGGCCTCGCGTGCCCGGACGCTCAGCAACGGCGTGATCACGTTCCAGCTGGGCAACCTGGCCCCCGGTGCGAGCCGCACCGTGACGGTCACGCTGCTCGCCGACGCCTCCGTGCGCGGGAAGCGCACGAACATCGCGACCGTGAGCGCGACCGGCGTGCGCAGCGTCCGCGCCACCGCGGCGACCGTGTTCCGTACGCTCGCCCGGCGCGTGCAGCCGGCCGTCACCGGCTGAGCCGCACCTGAGCGACACTGCGGGGGGACTCCGGTCCCCCCGCGGCGATTCGCGTGAAATAGCTGCGCCGGGATATATTTCCGCCCCCGTGCGCCTCCCGACCACCGCCCGCCGCGGGCCCAGGGTGCTGACGACGGCCGCAGCGGCGGCCATCGTCGGCCTGCTCGCGGTCAGCGCGCCCGCCGTCGCGCTGGGTCCCCCCGACGTGAGGGCCGACCCGGCCGGGCCGAGCAACGCCCAGGCGTGGACATTTACGTTCTCGGCCACGCCGGACCCCGGCGCGCAGATCCTCCGTTACGAGGGCGGGTTCGGCGGCGCCTTCGCCCCGATCGCCTCGCCGTACGGCACACCGCCACCGGCGGCCGCCGACGGCAGGTACGAGTTCGCGGTCCGCGCCGTCGAGACGAACCCGCTCGCGCCCGGGGAGGAGATCGTCGGCCCGTCCCGCTCGGTGACGATCACGGTGGACCGGACCGCGCCGGCACCCCCGAAGGCGAGCTTCCCGGGGCCGGACGGCGACAACGGCTGGTACCGCACGCTGACGGTGCGCTGGACCTGCTCGGACCCGTCCGGGGCGTCGTGCCCCGCGACGGTGTTCACGGCGGCGGGCCGCAACCAGTTCGCGCGCCAGGTCGCCCGCGACGGCGCCGGCAACGTCAGCGCCGAGGCGGTCGCGGGGCCGTTCAACTTCGACAACGGGGCGGCGCTCGCGTCGCCGTCCACGCCGACCCCAGGCGCCGTCCTGACCGATGAGCCCACGTACGTGTGGCGCAACGCGACCGACCCGACGTCGGGCCAGGCGCGCTCGGAGGTCTGGGCCCGGTGGCCGGGCGTCTCCGACCAGCTCATCGCGCGGGTCGCGGCCCCGGCGGCGCGGTCGGCGCGCAACGTCCGCACCACACCGCTGCCCATCCGGACCCAGATCCGCTGGTTCGTGCGCTACTACGACCGGGCCGGCAACCACAGCGACTCCGCGGCGCGGACGTTCACGATCGAGCCGACGCCGCCGTCGGCGGCGCCCGTGGTGACCGGCGGCCCGGCGGGCCCCACCAACGCCCGCGCCCCCCAGTTCTCCTGGAAGGGCGACGCCCCCACCTTCACGTGGAAGCTGACGCCGGACGGGGCCGAGGAGCCCGCCCAGCAGGGCAGCGGGCCGGCCCAGAGCGCCACCATGCAGCAGCTCACCGACGGCGACTACACGTTCAGCGTCGCCCAGGTCACGGCGCTCGGCGCGGTGGGCCCCGAGGCGACGCGGTCGTTCAGCGTCGACACCGTCGCCCCCGCGGCGCCGGTGCTCACGCTGCGGCCGGCGGCCGCGACGACCGTGCCGGCGGAGTTCGCATGGACCACCGAGGCCGGGGCGTTCTCGCGCTGGGCCGTCTTCAACCCGAGCGGCCAGCAGCTTCGGGCGCCGGTCGACACGCCGGCCGCACGGGCGACGATCGCGTCGCTCGCCGCCGGCGCGTACACGTTCCACCTGCAGCAGATCGACGCCGCCGGCAACGCGTCCCCGCCGGTCGACGAGGCCTTCACCGTCGGCGTCTCCGCGGGCCCGGCGACGAAGCCGCGGCTCACGGCCCTCCCGGCGCAGAACGCGGGCCGGCTGAAGCCGCGCAAGGGCGCGCGGCTCCTCACCGAGCGTCCGGCGCTGCGGTGGAAGAAGGGCCCGCCGAGCACGGCGCTGTACAACGTCCAGCTGTTCCGGGCGGTCGGCACCCCGCCGGCGCAGCGGCTGGTGAAGGTGCTCTCCGCGTTCCCGCGGAAGAACCGCCTGCTGGTGCCCCGGTCGGTCACCCAGCCCGGCACCTGCTACGTCTGGCGCGTGTGGCCGTACCAGAAGTCCAAGAAGTTCACGCCGAAACCGCTGGGGATCAGCAACTTCTGCATCGCCTCGAAGGCCGCGATCAGGAAGGCGCGGGCGGCGAAGGCTTCGTGACCGCGCGGTCGTGACCGTTGTCACCGGCGACCGGCCCCCGACCGGTCCCGGCGGCGCCCGCTAGGATCCACCCCCGTGCCATCGTCCATCTCGTTCGCGCGCGGCGCCCCCGCGCCGGAGGCGCTCGCCACGGATCTCGTCGCCGACTGCGCGCGCGCCGCGCTGCAGTCCGACGGCGTCCGGGTGCTCTCGTACGGGACCGGCAACGGGTACCCGCCGCTGCGTGAGCTCCTGGCCGCCGAGCACGGCGTGGCCGCCGACCAGGTCCTGGTGACCAACGGGTCGCTCCAGGGCTTCGTGTTCCTGCTCGAGGCGCTGCTGTCGCCCGGCGACCTCGTGGCCGTGGAGGCCCCGACCTACGACCGGGCGCTGCTCCAGCTGCGGCTGCACGGCATGGAGGTCCTGCCGGTCACGGTGGAGGACGACGGCATGGATGTGGAGGCGCTCGCCGCCGCGTGCGCCGAGGGCCGGGTGCCGCGCCTGCTCTACACGATCCCGAACTTTCAGAACCCGTCAGGGGCCACCCTGTCGGCGGCCAAGCGCCTCCGGCTGCTCGAGATCGCGGACGAGCACGACATCCTGATCCTCGAGGACGACCCGTACGGGAAGCTCCGCTTCGAGGGCGTGCACCTGCCCGGCCTCTTCGAGCAGGCCGAGCCGGGCCGCGTGATCTTCACCTCGTCGTTCTCGAAGACCGTCGCCCCCGGCCTCCGGGTGGGCTACCTGGTGGCGCCGTCGGAGATCGCCGCGAAGCTCGCGGGCGCCGCGTCCCGGACGTACATCTCCCCCGCCCTCCTGTCGGAGGCGGCGATCCACCAGCTCATCGAGGGCGGGCACCTGCAGGGCAACATCGCCCGGGTGACCGAGCTCATGCGCGTGCGCCGCGACGCGATGGTCCAGGGCCTGCGCCACTTCCCGGAGGGCTCGCGCTGCGTCGCCCCCGCCGGCGGCTTCTTCTGCTGGGTCACGCTGCCCGAGGGCGTCTCCGCCGACGAGCTGTTCAGCGAGGCCGCCGCGGAGGGGATCGCGTACGTGAAGGGCAGCGACTGCCTGCTGGAGGGCGGGGAGCGCACCCTGCGGCTGGCCTACAGCGGCGTCAGCCCGGAGGAGATCGCCGAGGGCATGGAGCGCCTCGGTGCGGTCTTCCGCCGGGCCGCGGTCCGGGCCTAGGCCCAGCCCCCCGCCGCTCCTGCGCCGACCCCCACGGGGTCGAGCCCACGTGCAATCGAGACCACGGAGTCTCAAATGCACCGCCCCAGCCGGGCGTGGCCAGCCGGCGCCAAGTGGCGAGACGCCTCCGTCTCAACCCGTCGGTGAGGGTCCGAACCACGGGGAGCCGAACTCCAGAAGGCCCGGTGCAGTCGAAACCACGGAGTCTCAGTTGCACGCGAAGCGCCCGCGGGGCGTGGCCACGCGTCGCGGGAAGCCGGCGTCTCAGGCCATCGAAGGGGTTCGACCGGGGCGCGTCCCCCGAGTACGCCCGTGCAATCGAGATCATGGAGTCTCGATTGCACCCGAGGCCCCGCGGGACGTGACCACGCGTCGCGCGAAGCCGGGGTCGCTCCCTTCGATGAAGGGGTCTGACGGTGGCGCTCCCGAGACGGCGCGTCATCGAGACCGCGGAGTCCGGATCGCACCGCGAGGGGCGCACGACGGAGGGCGGGGGCCCCTCCCGGATGGGATGCCGACGCCGGGGGCCGCCGCAGCGGACCCCCGCGCCGAAGGGCGCTAGCCCAGCATCTCCTTGACCGTCTCGCGCTCCTCCACCAGCTCGGCGTTGGTCGCGGCGATCTTGGACTTCGCGAAGTGGTCGTGGTCCCAGCCCTCGCGGACCACCTCGTACACGCCCGGCGCGGTGGTGCGCACCGGAACGGACGCCCACACGCCCTCGTCGAACCCGTAGGACCCGTCGGAGCGGACGGCGATCGAGTGGATGTCGTCGCCCGGGGTGTACAGGGAGCGGACGTGGTCGAGGGCCGCGTTGGCCGCCGACGCCGCCGACGACAGACCGCGGGCCGCGATGATCGCCGCGCCGCGCTTGCCGACCGTGGGGAGGAACTCGCCCTCGAGCCAGGCGTCGTCGCCGACCACCTCGCGCGCCGGCTTCCCGCCGATCGTGGCGTTGGTGAAGTCGGCGAACATCGTCGGCGAGTGGTTGCCGAAGATGATGATGTCGTCCACGTCGGAGACGGCGACGCCGGCCTTCTGGGCGAGCTGCGTCTGGGCCCGGTTCTGGTCCAGGCGGGTCATCGCGGTGAAGCGGTCCGGGCTCAGGCGGGTGGCCTGGGCCGCGGCGATCATGCAGTTCGTGTTGCACGGGTTGCCCACCACGACCACGCGGGCGTCGTCGCCGGCGACCTCGTCGATCGCCTTGCCCTGCTCGACGAAGATCTTCCCGTTGTCCTTCAGCAGCTCCGCGCGCTCCATGCCCGGTCCACGCGGCTTGGAGCCGATCAGCAGCACCCAGTCGGCGTCCTTGAACGCCACCTTCGGGTCCCCCGTCAGCACGATGTCCTGGAGCAGCGGGAACGCGCAGTCGTCGAGCTCCATTGCGACGCCCTTCAGCGCCTCCTGGACCTTGTCGATCGGCAACTCCAGCAGCTGCAGGATGACCGGCTGATCCTTGCCGAACGCCTCGCCGGCGGCGATGCGCGGAAGGATGCTGTAGCCGATCTGGCCGGCGGCGCCGGTGACGGCGACACGGAGGGGGGCCTTGCTCACGCAGTCACCTTCAGCTTCTCGATGATGGCGTCGGCGACCTCGGAGGTGCCGACCGCGGTCGGGTCGTCACGGTGGGGCTTCATGTCGTAGGTCACCGACTCGCCCTCGCGGATCACGTCCGCGATCGCGCCCTCCATCCGGTCCGCGGCCTCGGTCTCCTTGAGGTAGCGGAGCATCATCACGCCGGAGAGCATCATCGCGATCGGGTTGACCTTGTTGAGCCCGGCGTACTTGGGGGCGCTGCCGTGGGTGGGCTCGAAGAGCGCCGCCTCGGTGCCGATGTTCGCGCCCGGCGCGACCCCGAGGCCGCCGACGAGGCCGGCGCCCAGGTCGCTGAGGATGTCCCCGTACAGGTTGGGAAGCACGATCACGTCGTACAGCTCGGGCTTCTGCACGAGCTGCATGCACATGTTGTCGACGATCCGCTCCTCGAACTCGATGTCCGGGTACTCCTTCGCCACCTCGGTGGCGACGGCGAGCCACAGGCCGTCGGTGAACTTCATGATGTTGGCCTTGTGGACGGCCGTGACCTTCTGGCGGCCGTACTCGCGGGCGTAGTCGAAGGCGTAGCGCACGACGCGCTGGGTGCCCTCCACCGAGATCGGCTTGATCGAGATGCCGGCGTGCGGCTTGATCGTGGCCTCGGCGCCCGGGTCGAGCTTGATGAGCTCCTTCGTGAGCTCGAGGTTCTCCGGCGTGTCCTTCTCGAACTCGATGCCGGCGTAGAGGTCCTCGGTGTTCTCGCGGACGAAGACGATGTCGATGTCCTCGTACTTCGACCGGACGCCGTCGTAGCTCTTGCAGGGGCGTACGCAGGCGTAGAGGTCGAGGGCCTTGCGAAGAGCGACGTTCACGCTCCGGAAACCGGTGCCGACGGGCGTGGTGATCGGGCCCTTGATGCCGACCTTGGTCTCCCGGATGGACTCGATCACCGAGTCCGGCAGGGGGGTCCCCGCCGTCTTCATGATGTCGACGCCCGCCTCCTGGACGTCCCACTCGAAGCCCACCCCGGTGGCGTCGAGGACGCGCTTCGTGGCGTCGGCGATCTCGGGTCCGGTGCCATCGCCGGGAATGAAGGTGACGCGGTGTGCCACGGGTCCGACTCCTTCAACGATCGTTCTCTGACGAGCGGCCGCCCGGGGGCGGCCGCAAACCCGATGGAGCATACCGAACCGACCCCTCCGGCCGCGGCCCACCCAGGTCAGCGCAACGGCCACCCCAGTGGGATGAAGATCATCGCGACGACGATCATCAGGACGGACAGCGGCAGCCCGAGTCGCGCGTAGTCCCCGAAGCGGTAGCCGCCGATGCCGTAGACCATCGTGTTCGTCTGGTACCCGATCGGCGTGAGGAACGACGACGATGCGCCGATCGCGATCGCGATCGCGAAGGGGCGCGGGTCGAGCCCCGCCTGGGTCGCGGTGGTGAGGGCCACCGGGAACAACAGGATCGCGGCGGCGTTGTTGGTGATGAGCTCGGTCAGGATCATCGTCGCGAGCAGCACGCCCAGCAGCAGGCCGCGGTCGCCGAGCCCGCCGAAGGGCTCCACCAGCACCTCCGAGAGATCCTTCGCGAGGCCCGATGCCTCCATCGCCGCCCCGAGCCCGAACGAGGCGGCGATCAGGATGATCACGTCCAGGTCGATCGCGTCCCGCGCCTCCGACGGCGACAGGATCCGGAGCGCAACCACGGCGAACGCCGCGAGGAACGCCGCGGGCAGGATGTCGATCACCTCGGTGGTCACCAGCACGAGCATTCCCAGGACGATCAGGCCGACGAGCGGCGCCTTGTCCTCGCGCGGCGGCGGGTCGCCGTCCAACGCGGCGACCACGAGGAAGTCACGCCGGTCGAGCGCACGCGGCCGGAACGCCGGGCCCGCGAGCGCCAGCAGGACGTCGCCAGCGCGCAATGGCACGTCGCCGAGCTTCCCGGTCACGCGCTCCCCGGCCCGGTGGATCGCGATGACGGCCGCCCCGTACCGGCCGCGGAACCCCACCTCCTTCAAGGTGCGGCCCGCGAGCGCGGAGTTCGGTGCGACCACCGCCTCGTAGAGCCGGCGATCGACCGCCGCACCGGTCGCCCCGAAATGACGCTCCTCCGACGACGTGAGCCCGCGCTTCGTCTGGAGGTCCAGGATGCGGGTGACGTTGCCGGCGAACGTGAGCCGGTCCCCGGCGGCCAGGATCTCGTCGGGTCGCACCGACGAGATCCGGTGCCCGTCCCGCTCCACCTCCACGAGGTAGACGCCCTCGAGGTTGCGGAGCCCGGCCTCGGCGATCGAGCGCCCGGCGACGCCGGGCTCGTCGGTCACGACCAGCTCGAGGGTGAACTCCCGGGCGTCGGCGTCGGCGGTCTCGCTCGGCGAGCGTCGGTCGGGGAGGAGCAGGGGGACCAGCAGGATCATCAGCAGCACCGAGAGCACGGCGAACGGCAGCCCGACCTTGCCGATCTCGAAGAACCCCAGTCCGGGCTCGCCGGACTCCTCGAGCAGGCCCGACACCACCACGTTGGTCGACGTGCCGATCAGGGTCACGGTGCCGCCGACGATCGCGGCGAAGCTGACCGGCATGAGATAGCGCGACGGCGACCGGCCCACGCGGCGCGTCCACGACACGACCCCGGGGATCAGCATCGCCACGATGGGCGTGTTGTTCAGGAACGCTGACGCCGCGGCCGTCGGCGCGACGATCCGCGCCAGCATTCCGCGCTCGCCCGGCTCGGCACGGGGGCCGGCGCGCGAGACGCGCGCGACCACGGCCTCGACGGCCCGCGTGCGGGCCACGGCGGCGGCCACGACGTACAGCGCGGCGACGGTGAGCGGCGCCGAGTTCGAGAACCCTGCGAACGCCTGCTTCGCGTCGATGACCCCAGCGACGAGCAGGAACACGGTCCCGCCGAGGACGGTCGCGGCCGGCGGAAGGCGCTCCAGGACGAGAACGGCGAGCACGACCAGGAGCACCGCCAGCGTGAGTGCGGCGTCGAGGCTCACGGCGCCGGATCATGCCCGTCGGGGGCGCGTGACGGGGGACGCGACGACCCGCGCCGGGCGACGGATGACCCTCCGGGACGGTGACCCCTGTCCGATAGAGTCCGCCGGAGACACCGACCATCGGAGGGCACGGACATTGCTCAGCCATGACGTCGTCGTCGTCGGCGCAGGCCTCGCCGGCATGCGGGCGGCCATCGCCGCGCACGAGGCAGGGGTTGACGTCGCACTGGTGACGAAGGTCCACCCGGTGCGCAGCCACTCGGGCGCCGCGCAGGGTGGCATCAACGCCGCGCTGGGCAACCAGACCGAGGACAACCCGGACAACCACACCTTCGACACCGTGAAGGGCGCCGACTACATCGGCGACCAGGACGCCATCGAGATCCTCTGCGAGATGGCGCCGAAGGAGATCATCCAGCTCGAGCACTGGGGCGCCGTCTTCAGCCGGCACGAGACGACCGGCAAGATCGCCCAGCGCCCGTTCGGCGGCGCGGGCTTCCCGCGGACGTGCTTCGCGGCCGACCTGACCGGCCTGGTGATCCTCCACACGCTCTACACGGTGGTCGTGAAGTACGAGATCCCGACGTACGAGGAGTGGTTCGTCACCGAGCTGGTGAAGGACTCGCACGGCGGGTGTTGCGGCGTCGTCGCGTACGACATGGTCCACGGCCAGATCCAGACCATCGGCGCGAAGGCCGTGGTGCTGGCCACCGGCGGCGCGGGCCGGGTGTACCGCCCGTCCACGAACTCCCACAGCTCCACGGGCGACGGGATGGGCCTCGCGCTGAGCGCCGGCGTACCGTTGAAGGACATGGAGTTCATGCAGTTCCACCCCACGACCCTCAACCCGAGCGGCGTGCTGGTGACGGAGGGCGCCCGCGGCGAGGGCGGCTACCTCCTGAACTCCGAGGGCGAGCGCTTCATGAGCAAGTACGCGCCAAACAAGCTGGAGCTCGCCTCCCGCGACGTGGTGTCGCGGTCGGAGGCCACCGAGATCCTCGAGGGTCGCGGCATCAACGGCTCCGTGCTCCTCGACCTGCGCCACCTCGGCCGCGAGAAGATCATGGAGCGGCTGCCGCAGATCCGAGAGCTGGCGATGGCCTTCGCCGGCGTCGACCCGATCGAGGCGCCCATCCCGATCCGGCCCGGCGCGCACTACCACATGGGTGGCGTGCACGTGGACAGCTGGGGCTCCGCCCCGCACATGCCGGGCCTGTTCGCCGCGGGCGAGTGCGCCTGCGTGTCGGTGCACGGCGCGAACCGCCTGGGCGGCAACTCGCTGCTCGAGGCCGTCGTGTACGGCGGCCGCACCGGCGCCGCCGCCGCGCGCTACACCACCGACGTGTTCAACGGCCGCGCCCCCGAGGCGACGCCGGCCGCGGCGCACGACTACGAGCGCAAGCTCCGCGAGTTGCTGGAGCGCCAGCGCGGCCCGAAGCAGCACGAGCTGCGCGAGGTGCTGGCGGACACGATGCAGGAGAAGGTCGGCGTCTTCCGCAACGAGGCCGACCTGAAGGAGGCGCAGGCGACCGTCGCCGACCTCCGCGAGAAGTTCAAGAGCGTCGTGGTCACCGACAAGGGCCGCACGTTCAACCAGTCGCTCATCCACACGATCGAGACCGGCTACCTCCTCGACCTGGCGGCCACGATGGTCACCGGCGCGGTGGAGCGCACCGAGAGCCGGGGCGCCCACTCGCGCACCGACTTCCCCGAGCGCGACGACGAGAACTGGATGAAGCACACCCTGTCCTACCTGGAGGACGACGAGATCCGTCTCGACTACTCCGAGGTGACCGTGACCAAGTACGAGCCCCAGGTGAGGTCCTACTAGTGAGCGTCACTTCTCTCGACATCTTCCGCTTCCAGCCCGACGTCTCGGAGGAGGCCTACCGCCAGACGTTCGAGCTGGAGCACGAGGGCGACATCACGCTCCTCGACGCGATCCTCCGCCTCCAGGACGAGCAGGACGGCACCCTGGCGGTCCGGTATTCATGCCGGTCCGCGATCTGCGGCTCGTGTGCCTGCCGCGCGAACGGCAAGACCGTCCTCGCCTGCATGAGCCAGGTGGAGGACGTGAAGGAGGAGTTCGGGACCGAGACGATCCAGGTGGACCCGATCGGGAACTTCGCGCCGGTGAAGGACCTGATCGTCGACCTGGACCCGTTCTGGGACAAGTTCAAGGCGGTCAAGCCGTACCTCATCCCGGACGGCCCGGCGCCGGAGCGCGAGCGGATCGTGTCCAAGGAGGACATGCAGAAGCTGTTCCGCGAGAGCGCCTGCATCCTCTGCGCGGCCTGCTACTCCGAGTGCAACTCGCTCGCCGCCGACCCCGACTTCGTCGGCCCCGCCGCGCTCGCCTGGGGCTACCGCTTCGCCGGCGACGTCCGCGACGGCCAGCGCAAGCAGCGCGCCAAGCTCTACACCGGCGACCACGGGGTCTGGGACTGCACCCGCTGCATGTACTGCAACGAGCGCTGCCCGAAGGGCGTCAACCCGCGCGACGCGATCGAGAAGCTCGGCGGCATCGCGTTCCAGGAGGGCCGGTCGCTGCAGGACGGCGGGGCCCGCCACGCGAAGGCCTTCCTCGTGTCGATGCGGACCGGCGGCAAGCTCAACGAGACGCTGCTCGTCCCGCTGACGAACCCGATCAAGGCACCGTTCGACCTGCCGTTCGCGCTGAAGATGATCCGGCACGGCAAGGCGCCCTCGCCGATCCCGCACCGCATCAAGAAGCTCAAGGAAGTCCAGACCCTGATGAAGAACGTCAAGGAGACCATCTAGTGGCGACGCAGTTCGCGTACTACCCCGGGTGCATCGCCGAGTTCAGCTCGAAGGAGCTGGACAAGACGACGAAGGCCCTGGCGCCGCTCCTGGACATCGAGCTCCTGCCGATGCCGGCCGCCACCTGCTGCGGCGCCGGCGACATCGCCGAGGCCAAGCCGAACCTGTACCTCACGCTCAACGTCCGCATCCTCAGCCAGGCCGAGGAGATGGGCGTCGACGTGCTCACCATCTGCAACGTCTGCACGCTGAACCTGCGCCGGGCGAACAAGATGGTGAAGGAGGACGCGCGCCTCCTGGAGCAGGTCAACGAGGAGCTGGTGAAGGCCGGCGCCCGTCCGTACGAGGGCACGAAGGAGGTCACGCACCTCCTGTGGTACCTCGCGACGGAGGATGGTCTGGCCCTGCTGGAGAAGCAGGGCCCGCGCGGCCTGAACGGCCTCCGGGTGGCCCCGTACTACGGCTGCCAGCTGCTGCGCCCGTCGTCGGTGATGGGCTTCGAGGACCCGGACAAGCCCCAGTCGCTGGAGCGCCTCATCACCGCCCTGGGCGGCGAGGTCGCCGACTACGAGGCGAAGTCCAAGTGCTGCGGCTTCCCGATCATCCTGGCCCGCGAGCAGGTGGCCCTGAAGGAGTCGCACGTCGCCCTGTCGCAGAGCCGCGACGCCGGCGCCGACTGCATGGTCACCCCCTGCCCGCTGTGCCACCTGGCGATGGACGCCTACCAGCGCAAGGCCGAGGCCGCGAACGCCACCGAGTACAACATGCCGGTGCTGCACCTGCCGCAGCTGATCGGCCTGGCGCTCGGCATCGACACCGCCATCATGGACTTCAAGCGCCACCTGGTCCCGGTCGACCGGGTGCTGGAGACCGTCGGGGTCTAGCCCACGAGGGCACCGCCCTTCCCAGGGCCGGCGGGGAGCGATTCCCGCCGGTCCCTTTTTTTGTTCCCGGGGAACGTCAGGGAATTCCGTGGTGCGGCCGATCCATCTGAGGTGACCGCGTCCTCCCCCGCGTTCCCGGCCGCCGCGTGGCCGGAGCTCCAGGCCGACCCCGGGCGCGTCGCGGCCTACGCCGCCGCCCTCGAGGGCCTGGACCCCGCCCAGGTCGCGGCGGTCCTGGAGTCGGTGCGCCGCGACGGGCGTCCGCTGCCGGCGCCGGGGATGCTGCGCGTCGCCGTCATGGCGCGCGCGGCCCGGCCCGCCGTGGCCGTCCCCCCGTCCCCACCCCCGCTCCCGCCGCCGCCGCCCCGGGCGCGGGACCACCGGGAAGGGCTCGCGATGGCTGTCTGCGGCGTCGCGGCGCTGGTACTCGCGCTGCTGACGAGCGCCGGCTGGGCGCGCAACCCCCGCGGCGACGGGATCCCTGGAGCCGAGGTGGGGGCGGGCCAGATGGCGCTGCTGGCCGCCGTCGTCGCGGTCATCGCCGCGGTCGCCGGCGGCGTCTATCTCTGGCGGAGCCGCTCCCGCCGCATCCTGCTCCAGGCCTTCGCCCTCCTGGCGGTGGCGCTCGTCGTCGCCGTCGCGTCCGCCGGGCGCGCCCTGCAGCAGATCGGGGACGCGTGGTGGCTCAGCGTGGCCCCGGCGTACTGGCCGGCCCTCGCCGCCGCCGTCGCCGGTCTCGCAGCCGCGGTGTGGGGATGTGCCCTGACCTGGCGGCGGACGTCCCGGCGCGCCCGCCGCTGGACCGCCGGAGTCGCCACGCTGGTGGTTCTGGCGGGCGCCGGTCTGGTCGCGTTCGCCGTCACGACGGAGGCCGCGCTGGAGGCCGGCACGCAGGCCGCGGCGCGGGCGGAGTACGTCCGGATCACGGATCGCCTGGTGCGGGACGCCGTGCAGAACTCCCGCACCACCGAGCGCGCCATCCGCGACGGCGACCCGGCGGCCGTCCTCGCCGCGGTCCGCGTCGAGTACCGCAGCCACCGGCAGGCGCGCCGGGCGCTGCTCGCCGCGGGCGAGCTGAACCGGCCGGCGTTCCGGCCGGCCACCGCGGCGCTGGCCGCGGCGCTGGCGCGTGAGGTTCGCGCCGGCGAGGCGATGGTGAACCATGCGGCGCTGACGGGCGTCCCGTCGCCCGCCGACGAACAGGCGGTGGCCGCGGCGGAGGCGGCGCTCAGGGCGGCCGACGCCGACCTCCGCAGCAGCCTGGGCTACCCGGTCCGCTAGGCGGCCGTCCTGGCGGGCTGCGGCATGATCCGCTCCCCGAGCCCGTCGGGGACGATCGCGGCGTGGAAGTCGTAGAGCTCCTCGCCGTACGTCCCGCCCATGATCGCGATGGAGTGGCCGCCGTCGACGACCAGCGTGTGCCCGGTGACGCGGCTCGACGCATCCGACGCCAGGAAGAGCAGCGGCCCGACCAGCTCGGCGGGGTCGCCGACCCGGCCCATCGGCTCGTGCCGGAGGATGTGGTCGCCGTACACCGGCGCCTCGATGAACGGGCTGGCCATCTCGCTGGGGAACCAGCCCGGCGCCAGCGTGTTCACCCGGACCCCGCGGGCGGCCCACGACAGCGCCAGGTTCCGCGTCAGGTGGATCACCGCCGCCTTCGAGGCCTGGTAGGCCGGCGGGAAATGCTGGACCGCCCCGACGCCGGCCGTCGACGCGACGTTCACGATCGTGCCGGAGCCCTGGCGGAGCATCACCGCCCCCGCATCGCGGCAGCCGTACCACGTGCCCAGCAGGTTCACCCGGATCGTCCACTCGAACAGCTCGTGCGGGAGCTTCTCGGCCATCGGGCCGGCGTCCCCCGCCGTCCCGGCGTTGTTGACCATCACGTCGATGCGGCCGAACCGCTCGACCGCCCGCGCGACGAGCTCCGCGACCTGCTCGGGATCCGCCACATCGCAGGTGACCGGCAGCGCCCGTCGGCCGAGCGCCTCGAGCCGGCCCGCGACCTCCTCCAGCCGGTCGGCCCGCCGGGCCGCGACCACGACGTCCGCCCCCGCCTCGGCCAGCGCCTCGGCGAACACGACGCCGAGCCCCGACGACGCCCCCGTCACGACCGCCGTGCGGCCCGTGAGATCCGCCATGGGTACGCTCATGACATGCCCCCTGTCCCTCGCATGTTGGCGCCCGCCTCCCGTCTATCCCCGACGCCCCGGGCGGTCAACGGATCGGCGGAGGCCCCGGCGCGCCGTCTCGCGATCCGAGGCGGCGCGTGAGGCTCTACGACGCCCCCGACTGCTGGAAGTGCGTGGAGGTGAAGGCGGCGCTCGACGCGCTGGGGGTCGCCTACGACGCGGTCACCGTCCGGGCGAACCCGGCGGCGCGGGCGGCGCTCGTCGCGGCGCAGGGGGAGCCGCCGCAGGTGCCGATGATCGTGGACGGCGACGTCGCCGTCTGGGACCGGCGGCGGATCCTGGCGTACATCGGGGAGACGTACGGCGACGGGCCGCCGGACGGCGGGCCGTCGTACCGGGACATGCCGTCGTTCGTCGGCGGCACCTGCCGCGTCGACGGCGCCGGGGACTGCTGACCGACGGGACGGTCGCGTCGCCCGCGCGTCCTATGATCGGGACGTGAGCCGCATCCTCCCTCTGACCTCCGCGACGCGGCACGAGCTGCCCGCCCCCTGCGTGAGCTGCGTCTTCTGGCAGCACGACCGCATCGTCACCGACGAGCGGCGCAAGGAGGCGTGGAGCACCGCGCAGGCCCGCGAGCACGGGGCGTTCGGCCGCGTCCTGAGCGACGACGCCGGCTTCCGGGGGATGATCCAGTACGGGCCGTCCTCCGGGTTCCCGCGGGCCCTGGCCCTGCCGGCCGGGCCGCCCGACCCCCGCGGCGCCCTGGTCACGTGCGTGTTCCTGGAGGGCGACGACCCAGTCGGGTCCGCCGAGCGGCTCATGCTCGAGGCGCTCGCCGACCTGAAGGGCCGCGGCATGCGCGCCGTCGAGGCCTTCGCGCTCAGCTACCCCGACGACGTCCCCGTGGCCGACCGGTTCGTGGGCCACCACACCCTCTTCGACCGCGACTTCCTCGCGTCGCTCGGCTTCACCCGGGTGCGCGCCCGGGGGCAGGTGTCGCTCATGCGCCTCGAGCTCGGCGGCCTCCAGCCGTCCACGAGCGTGATCGGGCGCGTCGCCGCCGCGCTCCGGCTCCCGGCCGAGCCGGCCGAGCCGGACGCCTCCCCCGCCTAGCGGCTCCGCCATGCGGACCGCCGCCACGCTCCTCCGCTGGGCCGCCCCGGCGGCGGCGCTCCTCGTGGCCGCCGCCCTCGCGCTCCCCGCCCTGGCCGCGACCACGGACCCGGTGCTCGAGGACTTCCGGCACTCGGACGTCCATGTGTCGCCCGCCCAGGTCGGCGACAGCGCGGCGGCGGCGCAGGTCGACCTGCGGATCGTCGCCGCCGACCTGAAGGAGTCGGGCCGCCCGGTGAAGCTCGCCGTCGTGCGGGGCCGCGGCGAGACGCGCCGGCTGCTCGCGTACGCGCGCCGGCTGCGCGACGAGCTCGGGTACCGGGGCACGGTGGTGCTCACGACGCCGGGCGGCGCCACCGTGGCGGCCGGGCCGGCGTCGTCGGCCCAGGTGACCGACCGGCTGCGGCGCGCCCGCATCGGGCAGATCGTCGACCCCGTCCAGCGGCTCGAGTCCGCCGCCGGGGTCGCCGCCGTCGAGCCGCCGAAGGCCTCCGGGACGAAGACCGCGCTGACCCTGCTCGGCATCGCCGTGCTCGGCGGTGCGTGGGCCATCGCGATCGGCACCGGCCGCCGTGCGCGGCGCGGCCGCCAGGAGCTGGCGGAGCGGCGGGCGGCGATGCGCGTCCACCTCGACACCCTCCGCGCCCGGGCGGCGGCCCTCGCGCGGAGCGGACGCCTGTCGGACGCGCAGCGCCCCCGCGTCCAGGCGGCGCTCGGGAGCTACGCCGACGGCGTGACCGCCCTCCAGCAGGCGTCGAGCCCCGCCGAGGTCGCCGCCCTGGCGCCAACCGTGGCCGCAGGGATGGCGGCCGTCACCGCCGCGGGCCGCGACGTGGGAGAGGAGTGGGCGCTCTCGGGGAACCGGTTCCAGGGCCTGTGCGGCGCCGACCCCGCCCACGGGCCGCCGGCGGGCGGGGGCCCGCTGGTGCCGGGCGGCCCCTCGCAGCCGCTCTGCGCGAACTGCATGTCGCTGGCCGAGCGCGGCGAGCCGGTCCCGCTGCGGATGGTGTCCGCGGGCGGGCGGCCCGTGCCGTTCACCGAAGTGGAGGAGCTCCCCGCGCCCGGCGGCGCGGGGAGCCCGCCGGTGCCGACGGGCTCCTAGAGCCAGCCCTTCGTCACGAGGGACTCGGCGATCTGCACGGCGTTGGTGGCCGCGCCCTTGCGCAGGTTGTCGCTCGAGATCCACAGCGCCAGCCCGCGGTCGTGCGAGGAGTCCTCGCGGATGCGGCCCACCAGCACCTCGTCGCGGCCGGCGGCCTCGCGCGGCAGCGGGTAGCGCTTCAGCTCCGGCTCGTCGACCAGCACCACCCCGGGTGCGCCCATCAGCAGGTTGCGCGCCTGCTGGGCGGTGATCTTGTCGGTCGTCTCGATCTGGACGGACTGCGAGTGCGCGTACAGCACCGGCACGCGGACGCAGGTCGCGCTGACGCGCAGGTCGGGCATCCGGAGCATCTTCCGCGTCTCGGCGGCCACCTTGCGCTCCTCGCCCGTGTAGCCGCTGTCGTCGAACACGTCGATGTGCGGGAGCACGTTGAACGCGATCGGGTGCGGGTAGACGGACGGCTCGGGCTCGTCGCCCGCCAGGAAGCCGGCGGCCTGCGTCGTCAGCTCCTCCACGGCGGCGGCGCCCGTGCCGCTCACCGACTGGTAGCTCGACACGATGACGCGCTCGAGGCCCACCGCGTCGCGGATCGGCTTGAGGGCCACCACCAGCGGCGCGGCCACGCAGTTCGGGTTGGCGACGATCCCGGAGTGCGACTCCAGGTCGGACTCGTTCACCTCGGGCACGACCAGCGGGACGGCCGCGTCCATGCGGTAGGCGCTGGAGTTGTCGATCACCACGGCGCCGGCCTCGACGGCGGCGGGGGCGAACTCCCGGGAGCGGGTGGCGCCCGCCGAGAACAGGGCGATCTGGATGCCCTCGAACGAGTCGGCGGTCAGCTCCTGCACGGTGCGCGCCTGGCCCAGGTAGTCGAGCTCCCGGCCCGCGCTGCGGGACGAGGCGAGCGGCCGGAGCTCGGTGACCGGGAAGCCCCGCTCCTCGAGCACCCGGAGCATCACGCCCCCCACGGCGCCGGTGGCGCCCACCACGGCGACGTTAAACATCGGCGCGGCGGGCGGCCTCGCCCGCCAGGTCGAACGCGTCGTGGAGCGCGCGGACGGCCCGCTCCACCTCGCGCCGGTCGATCACGACCGTGATGCGGATGGTGCTGGTGTCGATCATCTGGAGGTTGATCCCCTGCTCGGCCAGGACCCGGAACATCTTCGCGGCGACGCCCGGCTCGGACTTCATGCCGGCGCCGACGAGGGTGACCTTGCCGATCTGGTCGTCGCTCGTGAGCTCACGGTAGCCCAAGTCGCCGCGGACCCCCTCGAGGGTGTCGAGCGCGAGCCGCAGCTCGTCGAGCGGAACCGTGAACGACATGTCGGCGTCGTCCGCGCTCTGGTTCTGGATGATCGTGTCGACGTTCACGCCGCGGTCGGCGAGGGCCGTGAAGATCTGGGCGGCGACGCCGGGGCGGTTCTGGACCCCCGCGATCGTGATCTTGGCCTCGTCGGTGCGGTGCGCGAGCCCGGTAACGATCGCCTTCTCCATCAAGGGGGTCTCCTCCGTGATCCAGGTGCCCTCCTCGAGGAGGAAGGACGAACGGACGTGCAGTGGGACGTGGTGCCGGCGGGCGAACTCCACCGAGCGCAGCGCGAGCACCTTCGAGCCCATCGCCGCCATCTCCAGCATCTCCTCGTGGCTCACCCGCGGCAGCTTCACCGCGCCCGGCTCGATGCGGGGGTCGGCGGTGAACACGCCGGTGACGTCGGTGTAGATCTCGCAGACGTCGGCCTCGAGCGCCGCGGCCAGCGCGACGGCGGTGGTGTCGGAGCCGCCGCGGCCCAGCGTCGTGACGTTGTGGTTGTCGGCCGAGACGCCCTGGAAGCCCGCGACCAGGGCGATGTTGCCCCCGTCCAGCGCGGCGCGCAGGCGGTCGGCGCGGATCTCGAGGATCTTCGCCCTCGTGTGCGAGTCGTCGGTGAGGATGCCCGCCTGCGAGCCGGTGAACGAGATCGCGTCGTGGCCCAGGTCGTGCAGCGCCATCGCCATCAGGGCGCACGAGATGCGCTCGCCGGTGGAGAGCAGCATGTCCATCTCGCGCGGGTCGGGCCGGTCGGAGATCTCGTACGCGAGGTCCACCAGGCCGTCGGTGGTCTTGCCACGGGCCGACACGACCGCCAGGACGCCGTCGCCGCTCTCCTTGGCCGCGGCGATCCGGGTCGCCACGTTCCTGATCCTGTCCGCATCGGCGACCGAGCTGCCGCCGAACTTCATCGTCCTGAGGCCGATGGCCGTCCCTCCTCACGCTGGTCGATGGCCAGCGAAGGATGGTAGCTACAACCAGCCTGACCGTGCGAGGAGTCCGAACAGCAGCAGGACCACCGCGACGGGGAGCGCGATCCCCAGCAGGAGGAAGGCGCCGAGGCCGTCGACCTGCCCGACCATCCAGCCGAAGTTCTGTCCGAAGAAGCCGGTGATGAACGTCAGCGGCAGGAAGATGGCGGCCACGATCGTCAGCCGCTTCACCACCTCGTTCTGGCGGTCGGTCGTCGCATCGTGGAGCGCCTCACGCAGGGTCTCCACCTCGACGCCGACGCCGGCGAGCCGCTCCGCCGAGTTTCGCAGCGACCGCGACGCCGGGTCGTCGCGGGGCGCGGGTCCGTCCTCGCCGCCGAGCCGGGTCAGGACGTCGCGGTCGTTCAGCACCGCCTGCCGGACATTGCCGAGCCGCCGCCGCACGGGGGTGGGATCGCCGAACCGCCCCTGCTCCATCTGCGCCACCTCGTCGTCGAGGCGGCCAACCGCGTCGACGATGCCGGTCACAAGCCCCTTCGCGAGCGCGGCGAGCGCCGTGGCCGGCGACGTCGCGGTGTGCGCCATGGCCTCCAAGCCGTCCAGGGGATGCGCGTGGACGGTGAGGAGCCAGTCGGGCCCGGCGAAGCAGCGGACCGCGACGAGCCCGTCGCCGGAGGCGCCGACGAGGGTCACGAACATGAACCCCTCCTCCTCGTACACGGCGGGCCGGGTCGTGCGCGGCTCGTCGGCCGGGAGGTGGGCGGGCAGGCCGAAGCGGTCGGCGAGGGAGCGCATCTCGTCCGGCGCCGGCGCCTCGACGTCGGTCCAGTGGAAGCCGTTCCCACCGCGGTCACCGGCGATGACCCGCTCGTGCATCCCGTGCCTCCCGTCGACGCCCGCCGGTCGTGGGCGCGCCGTGGAAGGACTTCGCGGGGTGGCCGCGCCCTCCTCCGAGCTAGAGCTCGCGCCTCCCGAGGAGCGCGCGGCCGAGCGTCAACTCGTCCGCGTGCTCCAGGTCGGCCCCCACGGGGAGGCCGCTGGCGAGCCGGGTCACCCGCACCCGGCCGCGGACGAGGTCGGCGAGGTGCAGGGCGGTGGCCTCGCCGGACATGGTCGGATTGGTGGCGATCACCAGCTCCACCACCCCGTCGGCGTCGATCCGGTCCACGAGCTCCCGGATCCGCAGGTCCTCCGGGTCGACCCCGTCGATCGGCGACAGGGCGCCCCCGAGCACGTGGTAGCGGCCCCGGTACTCGTTGGTCCGCTCGATGGGGAGGATCGCCGACGGCTCCTCGACCGCGCAGAGGATGCTGACGTCGCGCCGCGGGTCGGCGCAGATGGGGCACAGGTCGTCCTCGGCGAAGCTGAAGCACACCGAGCACGGCCGTAGCCGCTCGGTCATCTCCGCGATCGCCTCGGACAGCCCGCGGGAGCGCTCGGGCGGCGCCTTCATCATGTGGAAGGCAAGCCGCTGCGCGCTGCGCGGGCCGATGCCGGGCAGGCGCGCCAGCTCGGCCACGAGCCGCTCGATGGTCGGCGTCAGCACCCCTGGTGGTCCTACAGGCCTGGGAGCCCCAGGCCGGAGAGCCCGCCCGCCACGGTGCCGAGGCGGTCCTGGGCGAGCTGCTGCGCGGAGCGCATCGCCTCGTTGACCGCGGCGACGATCACGTCCTGGAGCAGCTCGACGTCCTCCGGGTCCACCGCGGCCGGGTCGATCGTGACCTCCAGCAGCTCCAGGCCGCCGCTCACGCGCGCCGTGACCGCACCGCCGCCGGCTGAGGCCGTGACCGACTCCTGCTGGAGCTCGGCCTGCACGCGGGCCATGTCCTCCTGCATCTTCTGCATCTGCTTGAGCATCTTCTGCGGGTTCATTCCGCCGGCCATCGTGGTCCTCTCGTCGTTGGCTAGTGCGAGCCGCCCTCCTCGACGGCCCGGAACATCGCCTTGAACTCCTCCAGCAGCGCCTCGTCGTCGAGCGGGGGTGCCTCCGGGCCGGGGTCGTCGTCCTGCCCCGGCTCCGCCGCGCCGGCGACGAACGTGACCTCCATGGTGCGCGCCGAGACGGACGTCACGGCCGCGCGGACCCGCTCGCGATTGTCGCGGGTGCCGAGCATGCTGGCCCGCATCGCGCTCGTCACGGCGACCTCGAGCGACGACTCGTCGACCCGCACCGGGCGCGAGCCGTCCAGGAACCCGCGCGTGGACGGCGCCTCGCGCTCGACCACGTCCAGGATCTGGCTCCACAGCCGCGTGAAGTGCTCCAGGTCGGCGGGCGCCGGCTCCGCGGCGCGCGGCGGCGCCGGCTCCGGCTCCGGCGGCGCGGGCTCCTCGGCGGGCGGGGGCGCCTCGCCGGCCACGTCCGGCGGCGGGGCCACCGGCTCGGCCTCCGGGGCGGGCGCCGGTGGCGGGGGAGGAGGCGGCGGCGCTGCCGCCGCGGCGGGCGCGGGCCGGGGCGCGGCGGGGCGGCCCGCCTCCAGGGCCTCCACCCGCGCGGCCAGGGCCTGCGCGCTCGCGTCCAGGGCGGGGCGGCTCAGGCGGGCGGCGACCAGCTCCAGCTGCAGGCGCGGGTCGGCGCCGCCGTGGCGGATGCGCACCTGGGCGTCGGCGAGCAGGTCCAGCCCGCGCACCACCTGGGCGTCGGACAGCTGGTTGGCCTGGGCCTGGAGGCGCGCGACCTCCTCGGGCGCGAACGCCCACTCGTCGCGGGGGCGGGCGCCCTGCTGGAGCAGGCAGACGTAGCGCAGGTGGTTCACCAGGCCGCGCATCGCCTGCTCGGGGTCGACGGGGCCGTCGAGCGTGGTCTGGAGGAGCTCGATCGCCCCGGCCGCCTCGCCGGCCGCCATCAGGTCCACCAGCTCGAACACCGTCTCGCGGGCCACGGCGCCCAGCAGCTCCAGGGCGTCGGCCGAGTCGACGCGGCCGCCGGCGTAGCTCGCGATCTGGTCGAGCAGGCCCAGCGCGTCGCGGTACGACCCGTCGGCGGCGCGGGCCAGGATGTCGAGCGCCGCCTCGGACGTCTCGATGCCCTCCGCGCGGGCCACCCGCTCCAGCACCCGCACCAGCGCCGGGATCCCCGGCTTGCGCAGCACGTAGTGCTGCAGCCGCGAGCGGATGGTCCCGAGGATGTCCCACGGGTGGGTGGTGCACAGGATCACCACCAGGTGGGGCGGCGGCTCCTCCAGCGTCTTCAGCAGGGCGCTGGCGGCCTGGTCCTGGATCTGGTGGGCCTCGTCCATGATCGTCACGCGGTAGCGGCAGGCCACGGGCGCGTAGCGGACGGTCTCGAGCCACTCACGCATCTCGTCGATGCGGCGGGCGCTCGAGGCGGCGTCGACCTCCACCACGTCCAGCCAGTCCTGGTGGCCCGTGCGCCGGCACGAGTCGCAGTGGCCGCACGGCTCGGGGGTGGGGCCCGGGCTGGACTGGCAGTTGAGGCAGCGGGCCAGGATGCGCGCCGTCGTGGTCTTGCCCGTCCCGCGCGGCCCGGAGAACAGGTAGCCCTGGGCGGGGTGCCCCGAGCGCAGCGCGTTGCCCAGCGCGCGGGCGACGTGGTCCTGGCCCACCATGTCCGCGAACGTGGTGGGCCGGTACCGGTTGTAGAGGCTGGCGCCGGGCTCGCTCACGCGGCCCTCCCGGCCAGCGGCGCCGGCCGGCGCCTCATGAGGAAAAGAAAGTGACCGTGCACCCGTCGTCGAAGCGCGGTTCCAGGTTTGGCCCCGTGCCGCTGGCTCCGGCGAGGTTGCCCCACTGCGCGTGGACGGCTCCGCTTAAGGCTGCTTCCTTCCGGACCTGACCTGGTTCGCGGTCGCCCACCGAATGGGACCTCGCCATCAATGCTGCTCTGCACGAAGCCGACCCCTGGGATCGGCCCCTCGGACGGGAATTACGCCCCGCTGTAGCGGATTGCGGGTACAGGGCACCGCTAGCTCCCCGCCTAGCACGGTCACCGACGGAGGATACGCCACCCGGCGGGCCGGTGCGAGCAGCCCCGATCCGGCGTCAGCGGCCCTTGCGGCGGCCGAACAGGCGGGGGGAGATCCGCTCACCCCGGCGGGATGCGCCGACGGCGCCGAAGAAGGCCGCGACCCCCGCGCCGAGCATGGCGATCGTGATCGTGAGGTAGGCCCAGCCGCGGACCCCGCTGTCCTGTCCGGCGAGCTCGGTGATCCCCCACATCACCGTGCCCCAGACGGCGCCGAGCACGATCCCGGTGAGGATGATCGCGACCCGGCTGGGGGGCTTCGCCGGGACCGGCTGCGCAGGTTTCGCCGGCTTCTGCTTCGGGGGCATCGGGGCCGATCCTAGTCGAGCCGGGCGGACGGCGGGGGACGGGTGATCCGACCCGGCCCGTCCCCCGTAATGGGTGGCAAGAACGCACCGCGCCCCGTGCCCCGGGGCGCCCCGGACACCGGAGAACCATGCGACGCGCCCCGCTCGTCCTGGCCGCCGTGACGGCGGTGGCCCTCCCCTGCCCTGCCCTGGCCGACGTCTACGTCGACGTCCCCACGCCGTTCCTCGGCGGCCCCATCTGGTCGCCGCTGCCGACCGTGACCACCGACGCCGCCGGCCGCCCCTCGCTCGCGCCGCCCGCCGCCTCCGACCCGTGCCGCGCCGGTGCCTCGGGCGACTGCGTGGTCGTCGGCCCCGGCGCGGACGTCGAGACCGTCCCGCTCCCCGCGCCCGGCCCCGCCGGCCCCGGCGTCGACGACGGCGGCGGGGTCGAGGACCCCGTGAACGACCCGGCCGCCGACCCCGACGGCCAGGCCGCCACCGCGCGGTCCGCCGCCTCGCACGTCATCCCCGCGATGGCGCCGACGGCCGACCTGCTGCAGGCCTACGGCGGGCTGCGCTCCCCCGGCCCCGCCGACTGGCTGCCGTGGCAGCGGCCGACCCTCCGCTGGGCGGCCGCCCCGGGCGCCGGCTACTACAACGTCCAGATCTTCCGCGGCCCGCGGCGCGTGCTGAACGCCTGGTCGGAGGACACGCGCCTGCGCGTCCCCGAGGGCGTGCTGCGCCAGGGCCGCTCGTACGTGTGGGTCGTCTGGCCCGCGTCGGGACCCCGCCGCGCCGCCCGCTACGGGCAGGCGGTGGGCCGCTCGACCTTCGCCATCACCCTCCGCCCGCGCATCGTGTTCCACCGCCCCGGCACCGGCCGAGGCGCGGTGGCCGAGGTGCGGCCCCACATCCCCTTCGGGACGCTGCGCCTGCGGCGGCCGGGGGCGCTGTCCGCGCGCGTGCCGCGGACGGTGACCCTCGACGGCCGCGGCCACTTCGTCCTGCCGATCCCCCCGCGCGCCGCTCAGCGGCTGGGGGCCGCCCTGACCGGGCGTGGCCCCACCCCGCCGGTCGGGCTGCGCGGACCCGGACTGTGAGTCCGGGACCCCCCATGGACGGGACCTCCCACGACCCCGGCCCGGCGGCATCCGGCGCCGGCGGTCGTCAACCGCTCGACGAAAGGACCACCGTGCGATCACGCACACGACAGCGCTGGCTGGTGGCGGCACCACTCGCCGCCACCGCCGCTGCAGTCGCGCTGGCGGTCGCGCCGCCCTTCGGCGGCGCGTCCAGCCACCGCGAGGCGCCGTCGATCTCACAGGATCCGACGGCCGACAACACCGACGTCTACGCGTTCCGCTCGCCGGACGCGCCGGACACCGCGACGATCGTCGCGAACTGGATCCCGTTCGAGGAGCCGGCCGGTGGGCCGAACTTCTACCGCTTCTCGGACGACGTGAAGTACGAGCTCAAGGTCGACAACACCGGCGACGCCCGGCCTGACGTGACCTACGAGTTCCGCTTCGACACGAAGGTGCGGAACCCCGACTCGTTCCTCTACAACGGCGGGCCGATCACCTTCGACGCCAAGAAGGGCCAGTACACGAACCTGAACGTCGTCCAGACGTACACGCTCCGCAAGATCACGACCGACGCCAAGGGCCGGACCGTCGTCACGACGCTCGGCCGCAACCTGCTGACCCCGCCGAACAACGTGGGCAAGGCATCCACGCCGGACTACCCGTCGCTCGTGGCGCCGGCGGTCTACTCGTTCAAGGACGGCACGAAGGTCTTCGCCGGCCAGCGCGACGATCCGTTCTTCGTCGACCTGGGCGGCACGTTCGACCTGATCAGCTTCCGCAGCGCGCCCCCCGGGGCGTTCAGCGCGGGCGGCGTCGACGGCCTCCGCGGCTACTCGACCAACACCATCGCGATCCAGGTGCCGATCCGGCAGCTGACGCGGACGAAGTCGGTCCCGACGAACATCGACAGCACCAGCTCGGTCGTCGGCGTGTACGCCACGGCGTCGCGCCCCGTGATCGACCTGAAGAAGGGCACCGCGCGCTGGCAGCAGGTCTCACGTCTCGCGAACCCGCTGATCAACGAGGTCGTCATCCCGCTCGGGAAGAAGGACCTCTGGAACCGCAGCGCACCGGCCGACGACAAGCAGTTCGAGAAGAACTACCTGAAGCCGGAGCTCGCGGCGGTCCTGAACGCGCTCTACGACCTCGGCTCGCCCACCACAGGGCGCGTCGACCTCACGACCATCCTGCTCACCGGCATCCCGCCGAAGAACGGGCTGGGCCTGCCCACCACGCAGATCGGCAACAAGCCGGCCAAGGCGGACCTGCTCCGCGTGAACCTGGCCGTGCCGCCGACGCCGTTGGCGTCCCAGACGCGCGGCGGCCTGCTCGACGGCCAGGCCGACGGCTTCCCCAACGGCCGCCGCCTGGTGGACGACACGGTGGACATCGCCGAGCGCGCCGTCGCCGGCGTGCTGGCGGGCCCCCTCGGGCTGCCCGCCCCCAACGGCTCCAACGCCGCCCTCGTCCCGCTGCTGGGCGATGGCGTGAACGCCAACGACGTGCCGTTCCAGGCGTCGTTCCCGTACGTCGCGAACCCCGGGTCGGGCTTCGACTCGGTCCCGCACCCGTAGCACCGGCCAGCACCCACCGGGGGCGCGTCCCCCGGTGGGTGGCCGATCACCACTCCTCACCGTGAGCATCCTCCACCGCATCCCCGCCACCTTCGTCGCCTTCGCCGCCGCGCTCGCGGTGTGCGCGGCCGCGATCGCCCTCCTCATCTCTTCGCGCGGGGTGTCCCCGCAGGTGGCCGCCGAGGCCGTGCCGACCGCGCCGCGGACCTCCCAGGCCGTGATCGACCGCGCCCAGGCGACGCTGGCCGACCACCCCGACGACGCCGCCGCCCTCGGCGCGCTGGCGGCCGCGGCGCTGGACCAGGCCCGCACCACCGGCGACCCGTCGTGGCTCTCGACCGCCGACCAGGCCGCCCGCCGCGCCGTGGCCGTCGACCCGCGCGACTTCGGCGCGATGGACGACCTCGGCTCCCTCGCCCTCACGCGCCACCGCTTCGCCGAGGCGCTCGGCTGGTCGCGGCGCAGCCTGGCGGTGGCGCCCACGCGCGTCGCGCCGGTCGCCATCAGGGCGGACGCCCTGATCGAGCTCGGCCGCTACGGCGCCGGCTTCGCCGCCGTCCAGCGGCGGCTGTCGCTGCGCCCCGACCTGCCCTCCTACAGCCGCGCCTCCTACGCCCTGGAACTCCAGGGCGACCGCGCCGGCGCGATCCGCCTGATGGGCATGGCGGTCTCCGCCGGCGGCACCGGCACCGAGGGCCGCGCGTGGGCCCAGGTCCAGCTCGGGCTCCTCCGCCTCGGCGGCGGCGACCTGGCCGGCGCCGAGCGCGAGATGCGCGCCGCCCTGGCCGAGCGCCCCGGCGACGCGCGCGCCACCGCCGGCCTTGCCCGCGTGCGCGCCGCGCAGGGCGACCTCGCCAGCGCGGCCGCCCTCTACTCCCGGGCGATCGACGCGGTGCCGCTGCCGGAGTACCCGGCCGCGCTGGCCGAGGTCGACGCGGCGCTGGGCCGCACCCGCGCCGCCCGGGAGGACCTGGCGCTGGTCGCCGCGATGCAGCGGCTGCTGGCCGCGAACGGCTCCAACGTCGACCTCGACGCCGCCCTCATCCGGGCGGACACCCGGATCCCGACCGCCGCCGACATCCGGCTGGCGCGGCGTGCCCACGCCGGGCGGCCCGGCGTGATCGGCGACCAGGTGCTCGGCTGGGTGCTCACCCGCGCCGGCCGCTGCGCCGAGGGCGACCGCTACGCCACCCGCAGCCTGCGGCTCGGCACCCGCGACGCCCTCATGCTGTTCCACGCCGGCATGGCCGCGTCGTGCGCCGGCCGCCCGGCCGTCGCACGGCAGCGCCTGCAGGCGGCGCTCGACCTGAACCCGGCGTTCTCCGTGCGGTGGGCCCCGGTGGCCCGGCGCGAGCTGCAGGGGCTGTCGTGATCCGGCGCCTCGTCGCGGCCGTCGTGGCGGCCGCCGCCCTGGCGCTCGCATGGGCGGGCACCGCCTCGGCGCACCCGCTGGGCAACTTCACCGTCAACACCTACCTCCGCGTCGACGCGAGCGGCGGCCAGCTCTACCTGCGCCAGGTCGTCGACATGGCCGAGATCCCGTCGTTCCGCGAGCGCGGGGCGGTGGACGCCGCGGGCGGCCCCGTGCCGTACGCCGCCGCGCGGGCGCGGGAGCGCGCCCGCGAGATCACCGTGACCGCCGGCGGGCGCCGCCTGACGGTCGAGCCCCTCTCCTCGACCGCCTCGTGGCGACCCGGCGCCGGCGGCCTGCGCGTGCTGCGCTACGCCGCCTGGTACCGGGCCGCCGGGGTCGATGAGTTCGACGGGTCCACGCCGGTCGACGTGGACGTGGCGACCTTCCGCGACCGCATCGGGTGGCACGAGCTGGTGATCCGCGCGTCGGGCGACGCCCGCGTCGCGGACGCCACCGCCGGCCCCGAGGACGTCGCCGACGAGCTGCGGCACTACCCCGGCGGGTTGCTGAAGCGGCCCCTCGCCGTGACGTCCGGATCGTTCGACTGGACCCCCGGGACGGGGGCCGGCCCGGTCGGGGCGCAGGTCGATGACCCCGAGAGCGTCGTGGCCGTGCACGACGGCGGCACCCTCAACGGGCTGCTCGACGACGACCTGTCCGTCGGCGTCGTGATCGTCGCGCTGCTCCTCGCCATGGGCTGGGGCGCGCTGCACTCCCTGTCCCCCGGCCACGGCAAGACGATGGTCGCCGCCTACCTGGTGGGCACCCGCGGCACCGCCCGGCACGCGCTGATCCTCGGCGCCTTCGTCACCGTGACCCACACGATCGGGGTCATCGCGCTGGGCCTCGTGACGCTGTTCGCGTCCCGCTACATCCTCCCCGAGGACCTGTTCCCCTGGATCAACCTGATCGCGGCACTGCTGGTCGTCGGGGTGGGGCTGTGGGCCGGCCGCGGGCGCCTGCGGGCCTTCCGGCGCCGGCTGGCACACGACAGCGCCCACCGGGTCGGACGCCCGCACGAGCACGCGCACGTCCACGCGCCGGAGCCGGTGCTGGTGGCCGCCGGCGTCGCCGACGATCACGCCCACGGCCACGCGCACGACCACGGCCATCGGCACGACCACGGGCACTCGCACGGCCACGGCCATCGGCACGACCACGGGCACTCGCACGGCCACGACCACGGTCATCCGCAGGACCACCACCATGGGCACCACCACGGCGCGGGCGGGCACTCGCACGCGCCGCCGGAGGACCTCTCGATGCGGAGCCTCATGGCGGTCGGCGTGGCCGGCGGCATCATCCCGTGCCCCTCGGCGCTGGTGCTCCTGCTGGGCGCGATCGCCCTCGACCGCGTCGGGTACGGGCTCGTCCTGGTCGTGGCCTTCTCGGTCGGCCTCGCGGGCCTGCTGACGGCGATCGGGCTGCTGGTGCTCTACGCCCGCCGCTTCGTCGACCGGCTGCCGCTGAACGGCCGCCTCGTGGCCGCAACGCCCACCATCTCCGCCCTCATCATCGTGGCCCTCGGGGTCGTGCTCACCGTGCGCGCGATCCCCGGCGTCCTCTAGACGCGTCGCCCATGCCCGCCGACGCCCATGCTTGTCATCCGCCCGTACCTGCGACAGAGTCGCACCTACGAGCTGCTCGGGGCGCGGGGGATGCCGCCGCCGCCCTCCTGCGGCGTGCTGGATGTCGTCCGACCGCTCAGCGCCTGCTGGTCCTTCAGGCGTTGGGCGGGGGCGACCACGTTGGCGCCGACGAGATCCTGGCGCACGCCCGCGAGCGGTACCCGACGATCACGGCCTCGACGGTGTACCGGACCCTGGACGCGCTGGTCGAGGCCGGGGTGGCCCGGCGATCGGACCTCGGCTCCGGCCGGCGCTTCTACGAGGTCGCGCGGACGCACCGCCACCACCACGCGGTGTGCCAGGAGTGCGGCGCCGTCGCCCACGTCCACGACGCCGCCCTCGCGCCGCTCGCCGAGGCCCTGATGAGGGCGACCGGCTTCGCGCTCACGCCCGACCGCGAACTCACGATCCAGGCGGTGTGCCCGGAGTGCCGGGTGTCACGGGAGGCCGCGCCGTGCTAGTCACTGGGTGTGGCCGCGACGCCCAACCCCCACGACCCGGAGATGCACCTGACCGCCGCGCGGGAGGGCGGTGATGCGGCCGCGGCGCTCCTCCGGCGCGCCGGATGCCGTCCGACGCCGCAGCGCCTGCTGGTGCTCGAGGCGCTCGGCGAGGGCGGTCACATGGGCGCGGACGACATCCTCGCCCACGCCCGCGCCCGCTACCCCTCGATCAACGCGTCGACCGTCTACCGCACGCTCGATGCGCTCGTGGAGGCGGGCATCGCGAAGCGCACCGACCTGCACGCCGGCTACCTGCACTTCGAGCTCACGCGGAGTCATCGCCACCACCACGTGGTGTGCCAGGGCTGCGGGGCGGTCGCACACCTTCACGACAGCGGGCTGGCGGACCTGGCGCGCGCCCTGGTCGCCGAGACCGGCTTCGCGCTCAGCCCGGATCGCGAGATCACCATCCCCGCGCTCTGCCCCGACTGCCGGGAGGTCGCCCAGGGGTCCTGAGGATCCGGCCCGGGTGATCCAACTTGCCTCTCGGTTCGCATTTGCAAGAGACTTGCAAAGCGGCGCGGACGGAGGTGCGACATGACGGGTCGGGGTCGGTTCTCCCGGTGGACGCGGGGACGTGCGCGCCGCACGCGCTCGGGGGCCGCGCTCCTGGCCGTGGCCGCACTCGTGCCGATGATCACCGGCTGCGGTGGCGGCGAGACCGACAGCGCCGATGCCGGCGAGCTCCAGGTGGCGACGACGGTCGCACCGATCACCAGCATCGCCGCGAACATCGGCGGCGATCGCGTGAAGATCACGGGGATCGTCCCCGAGGGCACCAACTCGCACACGTTCGAGCCCAAGCCGAGCGTTGCCGAGCTGCTCTCGACGGTCGACGTCGTCTACGTCAACGGGCTGAAGCTCGAGGAGCCGACGAAGGAGCTCGCCGAGGAGAATCTGAAGGACGGCGCCGAGGTCGTGGACATCGGCTTGCAGACCCTCCCTGAGAGCGACTACATCTACGACTTCTCGTTCCCGGAGTCGGGCGGCAAGCCGAACCCGCACCTGTGGACCGACCCGCTCTTCGCGCGCAAGTACGCGAAGATCATCGCGGACGACCTGTCGCAGCGTGACCCGGCGAACGCCGACTACTACGCGGCCAATTACGCGAAGTTCGACGCGCTGATCACGCGATTCGACAGCGCCATGCGGACGTCGTTCGCGACCATCCCGCGCGGCGACCGCAAGCTGCTCACCTACCACGACGCCTACGCCTACTTCGGCAAGGACTACGGGTGGGACATCATCGGCGCGATCCAGGTCAGCGACTTCGAGGAGCCGACCCCCAAGGAGGTCGCGCGACTGATCGACCAGGTGCGCGAGGAGAAGGTCCCGGCCATCTTCGGGTCCGAGGTCTTCCCCAGTCCGGTCCTGGCGCAGATCGGCGAGGAGACCGGCGTGAAGTACGTCGACGTGCTCCGCGACGACGACCTCCCTGGCGCCCCGGGCGAGCCGGAGCACTCGTGGGCCGGCCTCATGCAGTTCGACTACGTCACGATGACCGAGGCCATGGGCGGGGACGCCTCCGCGCTGAAAGCCGTGAAGCTCGGCGACGTGGCCCCGGACGAGGCGACGTACCCGCAGTGAGCGCGCCCGAGCTCATCCGCCTGGAGGGCGTCACCTGCCGGTACGGCGCCGAGCCCGTCCTCGACAACGTGGACCTCGCCATCGCGGCCGGGCAGTTCATCGGCGTGGTGGGGCCCTCTGGCTCGGGCAAGACGTCACTCCTGCGGACGATCCTCGGAACGCTGCGGCCGACGGCCGGGCGCGTCCACCGCCGCCCCGGACTCCGACTCGGCTACGTCCCCCAGGTCGAGACGGTCGACTGGTCGTTCCCGGTCACCGTGAGCCAGTGCGTGCTGATGGCCCGGACCTGCGGACGCGTCCTGCCGTGGGCGAGCCGGGCGGAACGGGCCGAGGTCGCGGCGGTACTCGACCGCCTGGGGATCGGCGGCCTCGGGGACCGCCACATCCGTCACCTGTCGGGCGGCCAGCAGCAGCGCGTGTTCATCGCCCGCGCACTCCTTCTGCGGCCCGACCTGCTGCTGCTCGACGAGCCCACGTCCGGGGTCGACGTGCGGCTGCGCCACGAGGTGCTGCACCTGCTCGACGATCTCAACGCGTCGGGCGTCGCGATCCTCCTGACCACCCACGACCTCAACGGGATCGCGGCCCACCTCCCGCGCCTGGTCTGCCTCAACCGCGAGGTCATCGGCGCCGGGCGGCCGCGCGAGGTGCTGACCGCGCCGATCCTCGAGCGCACCTACGGCGCCCCGATGCACGTGCTCGAGCACGGCGGCATGGTCGTTGTGGTCGACGCCCCCGCCGCCGTCTCGCCCGTCGCCCACCTCCCCGACCGGATGACCGCATGATCTCGATCGCCGAGCTCACGGAGCCGTACCAGTTCGAGTTCTTCCGCAACGGCGTGGCCGTCGCGACGATCGCCGGCGCGCTCTGCGGGCTCATCGGCGTCTACGTCGTCCTCAAGGGGATGAGCTACATCGGCCACGGCCTCTCGCACGCGATCTTCGGGGGCTTCGCCGCGAGTGCCCTCCTCGGGGTGAACATCCTCCTCGGCGCGGGGGTCTGGGGCATCGCCTCGGCGCTGATGATCGGCGGGGTCACCCGGCGGCGGGTGATCCGCTCCGACGCCGCCATCGGGGTGATCACGACGGCGTCGTTCGCGCTCGGCCTCGCCCTCTTCGCGCTGTTCGGCAGACGCGGGGCCAACTTCGACGCGGCCCTGTTCGGGAGCATCCTCGGCGTGAGCCGCCAGGACGTGCTCGTGGTCGCGGCCGTCACCGTGCTCGCCGCGGCGGTCATCTTCCTGCGCTACCGGGTGCTCCTGTTCACGACGTTCGACCCGGAGGTCGCCGAGGCGTCCGGCGTGCGGACCGGCGTCGCCGACGCCCTGCTGCTGATGGTGCTGGCGCTGTCCATCCTCGCGACGATGCAGGTGCTCGGCGTCACGCTGATCGCCGCCGCGCTGGTGATCCCGGCGACCGTCGCCCGCATGGTGACCAACTCCTTCAGCACGATGCTGTGGCTGGCGACGGTCATCGGGGCCGTCACCGGGTTCGTGGGGATGAACCTCAGCTACCAGCTCGACGTGCAGTCGGGACCGACGATCGTGCTCGTCGGCGCCGCCCTCTTCGCCGTGGTCTTCGCGCTGACCAGCCCCCGGCGGATGCGCGGGCGGGCGGGGATCGGGCGGGCGGCCGGCCTCGCCCCCTAGGCTCGCCGCATGCCCGAGTTGCGCCCGTTCGGAGGCAGCGGCCTCCGCCTGTCGACCCTGTGCCTCGGCGGCAACGTCTTCGGCTGGGGCGCCGACCAGGACACGTCGCTCGCCGTGCTGGACGCCTACGTGGAGGCCGGCGGCAACGTCGTCGACTCGGCCAACATCTACTCCTGGTGGGCGCCCGGGAACCGCGGCGGGGAGTCCGAGACGATCGTGGGCCGCTGGATCGCCGGGCGCGGTGGCCACGACGACGTGGTGGTCGCCACGAAGGTGGGAATGGCCGGCGGCCCAGACCAGCCGAAGGGGCTGACGCGGGACAAGATCCGCCGCGGCGCCGAGGCGTCGCTCGGGCGCCTGGGGATCGACCGGATCGACCTCTACTACGCCCACGAGGACGACGAGGGGACGGACCTCGCCGAGACGATGGGCGCGTTCGACGAGCTGGTCCGGGAGGGCCTGGTGGGGACGGTCGCCGCGTCGAACTACACCGCCGAGCGGCTCGCCGGGGCGCTGGAGGTGAGCGCTCGCGACGGTCTGGTCCGCTTCGAGGGGCTCCAGCCGGCGTACAACCTGCTCCAGCGCGACCAGCTCGAGGACGGGGCGCTCGACGTGTGCCGCGAGCACGGGCTGGGCATCGCGTCGTACTTCGCGCTCGCCCGCGGGTTCCTGACGGGCAAGTACCGCCCCGGCCGGGCGCTGCCGTCCTCGCCGAGGTCGGGGGGCGTCGCGCGGGACTTCCTCAACGACCGCGGCTTCGCGGCCCTGGAGGTGGTGGACGCGGTGGCGGACGCGCACGGCGCCACGCCGGCGCAGGTCGCGCTCGCGTGGGTGATGGCCCGGCCGGGGATCACCTCGGCCATCGCGAGCGCGACGTCCCCGGAGCAGGTCCGGGAGCTGGCCGGGGCGATGGACCTGGAGCTGACCGCCGACGAGATGGACCGGCTGGACGCGGCCGGGCGGTGACCCCCGCGGCCGGGTTGCCCCGGCCGCCGCGGTGGCGCAGGCTATGGACATGCCCCGCACACGCCGGCGCGAGGAGGAGCTCGAGGTCGAGGAGACCCTCGCCCGCGAGCGGCCCGACGCGCCCGTGCCGCCGGTGGTCGCGCTCGGCCACCTGGCCGGCAACCGCGCGGTGAGCGGCCTGATCCAGCGCCAGGGCGGCTACACGCCCACCATCGCGCCGCCCCCGATCAACCTGAACATCCCGTCCACCTCGAAGCTGGCGGGCGAGCCGGTGCAGGCGCTCAGCCCGGAGGTGGCCGGCGCGATCCGGCAATACCTCGACGGCCGCCGCTACGAGATCGGCAACAAGGTGGCCGACGGCGCGCTCTCGATGCCCGAGCTCGTCCAGGCCATCCGCGAGAACGTGCCCGGCGCGGCAGCCGCCCCGGTCGACCAGGTCGAGAAGGTCGTCCGGGAGACGATGGGCTCGCTGACGCCCCCGCCCGTCCGCAAGAAGCGCACGGCACAGGGCGCGGGGGCGGAGCTGGCCGCGCGGATCGCGAACGCGCTGCCGTCCGCGCCGCGCCTGCGCGTGGACTTCTCCGGCGGCTCGGTGGCCCTGACGATGAAGGGCCTGGTCGCGTCGACCACGGTCGGCGGCGCGAAGGTCACGGCCACCGGCACGCCCGGCGGCGGCGAGGTGACCGCCGAGGGCGGCGGCGCGTCGGTGACGGCGTCGGGATCCGCCGACGCGTTCGGGCTCCAGGCCAAGTTCGAGCGGGCCGCCTTCGAGGCGAAGATCGAGCGCGACGACCGGACCAAGAACTGGTCGAAGTGGGAGGTCTCCCTGCGGGTTTCCGTGGCCGGCGGGGAGCCGCTCGAGCCGATGCCCGACATCCCCGAGCTGCGCGAGACGGCCGTGAAGGCCGAGAAGGCGATCCGTGGGATCGTGGAGCACCTCCAGGCCGGAGGGAAGCCCGACGACGCGAAGGTGAAGGAGCTGATGAAGGACGTGAAGCCGGCGATCGAGGGCGTCAAGCGCGCCGTCGAGACCCCCGCCGGGCCGCGCGTCACGGTCGGCGGCAGCGTGAAGGGCGGCGACGAGAAGCTGGGGACGGTCGCCGGGCTGTCGCTCATCGTCGAGTTCTGACGGGACGCCGCCCGCGAGGCGGCGCCCTCAAGCCCCGGTCCGGGGGGCCGATGTGTCCCCAGAGTGCCCGATGACCTGACCACCGACGGCACCGCGCACGCGGGAAGGCGAGGGGGCGACGGCGCCGCCGTCGAGGCGATGGTGCGCGAACACGGCCTGTGGCTGGAGGGCCGGGGCGGCCGCCGCGCGACCGGAGCCGGCGTCACGCTCGCGGGCGCCGACCTGCGCGACGCCGACCTGCGGCGCGCCGACCTGACGGGCCAGAGCCTGCGGGGGGCCAACCTGCGCGGCGCGCGCCTGGGCCGGGCGGTGCTGGGCGGCGCGGACTTGAGCCACGCCAACCTGACGTGGGCCGCCCTCGGCGAGGCCGACCTGCGCGGCGCGATGCTGGTCAACGCGCGGCTGGCCGAGGCCAACCTGTCCGGCGCCGACCTGCGCCGCGCCGTGCTGCGCCAGGCGGAGCTGACCGGCGCCCACCTCGCCGGCGCCCGGCTGGGCGGGGCGGACCTGATCGGCACGAACCTGCTCGGCACGACCTGGGGCGACGCCCCGCCCGACGAGGACGTCGACACGGGCGACGAGGGCCCGGTCCTGGCGATGACCGACCTGCGCGGCGCGGACCTCACCGGGTTCGACCTGCGCGGCGCCGACCTGACGGGCGCCGACCTGACCGACGCCGACCTGCGCGGCGCCGACCTCCGCGGCGCCCGCCTGTTCCGCGCGACCCTCACGGGCGCGCTGCTGGAGGGCGCGCTCCTGGAGGGGGCCGACTTCGAGGGCAGCGACATGCGCGGCTCCGGGCTCCCGGAGGCCGAGGGCGCCCGCCGCGAGCGCGCGCGCGAGCGGTCCGGCGGCATCCGTCCCCCGATCGTGCTGGCCGCGGCGATCGCGCTGGCGGTGGGCGTGGGCGGCGCGCTGGGCATCCCCGCGGTGATGGGCGGCGGCGACGAGCCGCTCCCGTCCGCGGCGCTCGAGTACCGGCAGTCCGGCGGCAAGGCCGCGGCGGCCGCCGAGCAGGCGGAGGCCGACGCGTCGGCGGTGACGCTCCGCGCCGTCGGCACCGGGTCGTGGGTGGAGGTCCGCGAGCGCGACGAGTCGGGCGCGGTGCTGTTCCGCGGCCTGCTCGACCCGGGCGACCGCAAGCACTGGTCCGACCCCGGGACGCTGTGGATGCGTGTCGGCGCCCCCAGCGGCCTGCGCGTCACGAGCGGCGGCACCGAGCGCCCCCTCACCGGCGAGACCGGCGACTTCCTGGTGGCCCGCGCGGGGGTCAGCCGGCTCTAGGCGTCCCCGCGAACCGGATCGGGCGCTGCGGGCAAGGGTCCGTGATGCCACGATCCGGACGGGGAGGTTCCATGTGAGCGAGGTCGGGCGCCCGCGGGCGCTGCCGGGCACGGGGCGGGCGCGGCGGGGGATCCCGGGCCTGCGCGTCACCGAGACGGACGCCATCCTCATCCGGCGGTCGGTGCGGGAGCCCGAGGCGTTCGCCCGGGTCTTCGACCGTCACTGGGCTGCGATCCACCGCTTCTGCGCGAGCCGCGCCGGCGCGGCCGGCGAGGACGTCGCCGCCGAGGTGTTCCGGGTCGCGTTCGACCGGCGGCGGCACTTCGACGCCGCCCACGCCGACGCGGCGCCGTGGCTGCACGGCATCGCCACCAACCTGCTGCGCCACCACTTCCGCTCCGCCGGGAGGGGACGGGCGGCGACGGCGCGGCTGACGGGCGGCGTCGAGCCGGACCCGGCCGACGACGCGCTGGGCCGCGTCGAGGCGGAGGCCCTCGGGCCGCGCCTGGCCGCCGCGCTCGCCGAGCTCGGCGCCGCCGACCGCGACGCCCTGCTGCTGCATGCCTGGGCGGGCCTCACCTACGAGGAGATCGCCCGCGCGACGGGCGCCCCCATCGGGACCGTCCGGTCACGCATCCACCGCGGGCGCACCCGCCTGCGGGCACACCTCACGACCCTCGAGGAGGGACGATGACCCACGACCCCGTCGCCTGGCTCGCCGCCGAACAGCCGGCGATCGCGGCGCCCGACGCCGCCGCCACCGCCCGCGCCCGCCGCGCGCTGCTCGTCCACGCCGGCCCCGCCCCCGCGGCCACGCGGCCCGCCGCCGCGCTGCGCCTGCGCGCCGACCGCCGCTGGCTGCGTCCATCGCGGGTCCTCGCGCTCGCCGCCGTCGCCGGTGTGGCGACCGCCGCCGCCGTCGGGATCCCCGCGCTCACCGGGGGCGACGGGCCGCTCGCCGTGCCGGAGGCCTCCGCCGCCCCGCTCGTGCGGCTGTCCCAGCGCGTCCTGGCCGAGCCCGCCCCCGCGGGCGACGCGACGCTCGTCCGGCGGACCCACCACTTCGCCGACGGGGGGACCATGACCGGCGCCGACCTCTACCTCGACGACGGCCGCTACTTCTACGGGGCCACCGTCGCGGAGCTCCGCGCCACGGTCCGCCACGGCGACGACATCGGGCCCGACATCGCGCGCGAGGTCGCGGCGGTCGCCGCTGCGTCCGACTCCGGGGTCCCCGTCCAGACCGCCCTGGAGCGTGCCGCCGCGTCGACGCTGGCGCCGGGGGTGCCGCAGGCCCCGCCCGCGGCGCAGGCGGCGGAGCGCGCCGCGATCCTGAAGGCGAAGGGCGTCACCGATCCGTCCCCGCCCGCGAGCGCCCAGGAGATCGCCGACAACCGCGTGTGGATCGCGTGCATCGACGCGCTGCAGGCGGCGGCCGGGCGCACCGACGTCCGCGCCGGGGCGCTCCGGCTGCTGGCCGCCGTCACGAGCGTCACGGTCGAGACCACGACCGTCGCCGGCCGTCCGGCCCTGGTCGTCTCCTCGACCGGCTTCCCCGACGGGTATCGCGAGCAGCTGGCCATGGACCCCGACACCGGGATCCCCTTCCGGTTCGAGGGCGGCACGCCCGGCGAGGAGCCGTCAGTGGTCGTGGACTACGCGATCAGCCGGGTGACCGCGTCGGGGGTGTGACCGGCCCGACGGCACCAGGTGCTGCGCCAGCCCCGGGTCGCGCCCGAGCAGCGAGGCGCGGGTGACCGCCGCCGGGCCGAAGCGATCGCGGACGGCGTCGAGGGCCGCGTCGACCGAGCGCGCCTCGGCCTCGTCGTCCACCGGGAGGGTCAGCTGGTCGGGGTCGCCGTCGCCGTCGAGGTTGGCGACGGTGATCCCGAGCAGCGTCAGTCCGCGCTCGCGGACGGCGGGGCGCGCCTCCTCCAGGAGGGTGCGTGCGACCGCCAGCACCGGGGACGATGCGGACGTGCTGCGCCGCATCGTCCGCGAGCGCGACGCGGTGGCGTAGTCGCCGAAGCGGAGCCGCAGCACCACGGTGCGGCCCGCCCGGCCCTTCGCGCGCATCCGCCGGGTGACGCGGTCGACCAGCCCGACCAGCACCGAGTCGAGGGCCTCCGCGCTGCGCGGCCGGCGGCCGAGCGCGGACTGGGCGCCGAAGGTGCGGCGGCGGTTCCCCGCCCGGACGGGGCGGAAGTCCCGGTTGTTGGCCAGGTGGTGGAGCTGCCGGCCGGCCGCCGGTCCCGCGATCGCCGCGAGCGCCGCCTCCTCCATCGCCGCGACCTGGCCGACGTGGGTGATGCCGGCGGCGTGGAGGCGCGCGGTGGTGGCGGGGCCGACGCCCCACAGACGCTCGACGGGCAGGCGGTGCAGCAGGGGCAGCTCGCACCCGGGCGGCACCACCATCAGACCGTCGGGCTTCGCGAGGGCGCTGCAGACCTTGGCGAGGTGCTTGGTCGAGGCGACACCCACCGTGATCGGCAGGCCGACCTTGTCGCGGACCTCCCACCGCAGCTTCAGGGCGATCTCGGTGGGCGTCCCGGCGCTGCGGGCCATGCCGCGCACGTCCAGGAACGCCTCGTCGATCGACAGCCCCTCCACCACCGGCGACGTGCGGCGGAACACCTCGAAGACGGCCCGGCTCGCGTCGACGTACGCCTCCCAGCGGGGCCGGACGAAGCGCAGATCGGGGCAGAGCCTCAGCGCCTGCGAGCCGCCCATGCCGCTGGCGACGCCGAGCGCCTTGGCCTCGTAGCTGGCGGCGGTGACCACCCACCCGCCGACGGCGATCGGCCGTCCCCGCAGCGAGGGGTCGTCGCGCTGCTCCACGGACGCGAAGAAGGCGTCGAGGTCCGCGTGGAGGATGGTCGCGTCGGACACGAACACATGTTCCCACGCGTCGTGGACGCCGGCCACCGGGCTCATCCGCTGGGATGACCGGCGACGGCCCGGCTCATGCGGGGGAGTGACGCGGGCGGCGCGGGGACGGCGCGAGGCTCGGCCGCGATACGGGACGCGCCTCGCATCCCGCCACCGGAACGAGGAGGAGCCATGCGCCGCACCCCCACCACCCTGCTCGGCGTCGCCCTGGTCGCGGCGGTCACCGCGTCGGGCGTCGCCGTGACCAGCGGGAGCGCCCAGGCCCCCGCAGGCACCACGCTCACGTTCGTCGAGCGGTCCCAGGACGCTCTGGGCGTGGTGGCCGACGCCCCGCCCCTGTCGAAGAAGGGCGAGTTCGTCGGCAAGGGCGACACGGGCATCTTCCCGTCGGCCGTCCTCGACGCGACGGGGAGGACGAAGGTCGGGACGACGGTGGTCCGGTGCACGTTCCTCACCGTCACGAAGCGCTTCTTCGGTTCCAAGGCGGTCTGCGACGGGGCCTACTCGCTCGCCGACGGCACCCTGACCCTGCAGGCCTACGTGACGTTCTCCGACGCCCCGGGCGCTTCCATCGCGTTCGCCGTCACGGGTGGCACGGGCGCCTACGCCGGCGCGACGGGCTCCGGCGTCAACACGCCGCGCAAGGGCAGCCAGGTCCTTTCGGACACGGTCATCACCCTGGTCCCGTGACGACGGCGGACCTTCAGCTCTCCGGCAGCCAGCGCGACTCGATGAGGCGCGAGTAGTCGGAGAGCGCCGCCTGGAGGCGGGGGCCGAACGTGATCCGCCCGACGCCGAGCGCGGCGAGGTGGGCCAGGGAGTCGTCGACCGGGTGGGCGGTGACGTTCACCGGGACGGGCAGCGCCCGGCACACCGCGACGACAAGGTCGTCGTCGCTCTGCACCCGCACCGGGTACACCGTGTCGGCCCCCGCCTCCACCAGCCCCAGCAGGCGCGCGATGGCCTCGTCCAGGACGGCGTGCTTGTCCTCGGCGTGCATGAACAGGTCGGTGCGCCCGTTGATCACGAGCGGCACGGAGGCGGCGTCGGCCGCCTCGCGGAGGCCGGCGACGTAGGCGGCGTGCTCGCCGGCGCTCCGGACGCGGCGGCCCTCCCGGTGCACGGTGTCCTCGATGTTCAGTCCCGCGGCGCCCACGTCGATCAGCCCGGCGACCAGGTCGGCGGGCGGGTGTCCGTAGCCGGACTCGAGGTCGACCGAGACGGGGACGCCGACGGAGGCGATGATCGGCCGCACCGCCGCGAAGACCTGCTCGAGCTCCAGGTGCTCCCCGTCCTGCGACCCGAGGGCGTCCGCGAGCGGGTGGCTGCCGATCGTGAGCGCCGCGAAGCCGAGGCCCTCAGCCACCCGCGCCGACCAGGCGTCCCACACGGTGGGCAGCACCAGCGGCCGGGTGGTGGCGTGGAGCTCCTTCAGGCGGGCGGCGGCGGCTGCGGATCCGGGCTGCATCGGCTTCCCCTCGGTCGTCGTCAGCGGATGGCGCCGGTGAAGACCGCCCCGGTGGTGTCGGCGCCCTCCAGGTGCGCGCCGGTCATGTTGGCGTAGCTGAAGTCCGCGAAACGCAGGTTCGCGGCGGTCAGGTCGGTGCCGACCACGTTCGCACCGAAGAGGTGGGCGTGCGACAGGTCGCTGCGCGGCAGGTCGGTGCCGTTGAGGAACGTGCCGAGGAGGAAGGCGCCGGTGAGGGTGGAGCCGGCCATGTGGGCCTTCGTCATGTCGGAGCCGGCGAGGTCGGCGCGGGTGAGGTCCACCCGCAGCATCTCCGCGCCGGTGAAGTTGGCGCCGTACGCGGCGACGCCCTGCATGTCGGCCCCGCCGAAGTTCGCCTCGTAGAGCTGGCCGCGGGAGAGGTTGGCGCCCCGCAGGTTCGCGTTCCGGAAGTCCGCCTCACCGGCGAGCCCGTTGTTGAGGTAGGCGCCCGACAGCCGCGCCCGGCGGAAGTCCGTCTCGTACATGTGCGCCCCGAAGAGGTGGGCGCCGCGGAGGTTGGCGCGGATGAACCGGCCCTCGATCAGGGTGGCCTTGTGCAGCAGCGCGCCCTGCATGCGGGCGTTGGTTGCGCTCACGTCCTCGAGATCGGCCCCGTTGAGCCGCGTGCCGCGCAGGTCGGCGCGGTCGAGGCGGGCGCCCTCGAGGTCGGCGTGGTCGATGGCGCCGGACAGATAGCTTTCGTCGGCTGCCGACGAAGGTTATCGGTCCGGCGCTCGAGGTCGGCGTGGTCGATGGCGCCGGACAGATAGCTTTCGTCGGCTGCCGACGAAGGTTATCGGTCCGGCGCTCGAGGTCGGCGTGGTCGAGGTCGCGGCCCGCCAGCCGGGCGCCCCGGAGGTCGGCGCCGGCGCACTCGGTGTGGTGCGCGCGGGTCGGCGCCGGGACGATCTCGCAGCCGCGCACGACCGCCGGTGCGGCGTGGGCCGAGGCGGCGGCCCCGGCGAGCGCCGCGGCGGCGGCTGCGGCGGCCAGGACGTGGCCGGTGCGGCGGATGAGCATGCGACCCCTCTCCGTGGTGGCCGCCATCGTACGACGGTGAGACCTTTCACAAAATGAGAGTGGCGATGTCAAATCGGACGGTTTGTACAAGATCAGACGACTTGTCCCGATTGCTACAAGGTGTGCCGACTTTGTAGGTTCGCCGCGTCGCGTCCCACGGCGCGTCTCTGGCTACAGGCAACGCGTTCCCCGGAACGCAGGAGGTGTGTCTTGTCTGGCAACGAGGACCGTTCGGGCCGGAGAGGCCCAGGCGCCCTTCGCAGATTTCTGACCGGTGGCCGTGTCCGTTCGGTCATCGCCTTCGTCGTGGTCGGGTGCGCCGCCGCGCTCGTGCTCACGGCCGTGACTGGTGCTCTCGCAACGAACAAGCCCGACAACAAGGGCAAGGACGCACGGTGCGTCGCCGGCGGCTGCCCGGCGCCCAATCCCTTCGGCGCACCGTACGGCGCGAACACCATCACGTCGTCAGTCCTGGCGCTGCCCTCGCCCCCGAAGACCAAGGAAGAGGTCTTCTACTCCCACGGGACCCCTGTGGGGGCGACGAGTGTCGCCACTGTCGCCCCTGCCGTGTTCGGGGCCGGCTCCGACATCTTCGCGGGAACCGGGGGCACCGGGGGATTCCCGCCCTTCCCTGCGGACCTGCAGCCGTTGACCGGTCTCCCCGCGGGAGCGGGGATGTTCCTGTTCCGCCTCCGGGACGCCAACGACAACCCGATCGGCTTCGGGGTCGAGCAGGAGATGCACCCGGCGGCGGGGGCCCCGAACAACACCTTCGCGAGCGACTGGATCGTCAGCATCCCGGGTCGCGGGGTCCTCTGGCTCAACTCGAATGACAACACCGGGTCTCCGGACCTCCCCTCGTTCACGCGTCCGGACGGCTCCACGGTCATCCAGTCGACCACTGGGCCGGCCAAGGCCCCCGGGTCCGCGGCCACGGGCGAGGCGAAGGCCTTCATGAACGCCGGTCGCGGGGTGATCGTCGGAGGGTCGGGAGAGTTCGCGAACCGCACCGGAACCTGGGCCGAGTACGACATCCACAAGCCGGGGTACCCGGCGAATCTCGGCACCTTCGAGTTCGAGATGCACGTCTTCTGGGATCAGAAGCCCCACAACCCCAAGAAGTGACGTCGTCTCCGGGCCTCCCGAGCGAGCGGTGGGGTGTCGAATCCCCGCCTCGCCAGGAAGGCCCGGATGCGTCACGCACTCCTTACGTCGCCCGGACCGATCCCGGCAGCGCTGATGCTCCTCCCGTGAGGATCTGAACGGCCGCGTCCGCGGCCAGGACCGCCGCGTCCTCGAGGTCGATCCCATCCCGTTCGACGGTGGTGGTCCCGGCGTTGACGAGCTGGATCCACGAGGTCACCAGCCAGCCCACGGGAACGTCGTCGCGGAAGGCGCCGGCCTTCTGCCCTGCCTCCAGCCATTCCACGAATGCGTCCCGCGGCCGGTAGACACCTGGCGCCGGGATCCGACCGAGATGGACGAGGTGCAGCCAGATACGGCGCCGCTCGAATCCGTTCCGCACGGCTTCACGGAACATGAGCGTCGCGCAGGGCACGAAGGCAGGCTCCCGGGCGACGGCGTCCCTGAAGACCTGCTGGGTCTCGCCGATGATGCGGTCCCGGATCGCCATGAGGAGTCCGTCGCGTCCACCGAAGCGCCGGTAGACGGTCGAGCGTGTCAGCTCCGCCTCGGCGGCGATCTCCTCCACGCTCGCGTCGGGGTTCTCCGAGAGCACACGGAGGGCGGCGTCCAAGAGGCGGTCCTTGTTGCGACGAGAGTCGGAACGCTGAGGTTCCAAGGGCCCTCCCGCGGGCGGGTCGTCCTCCCGCGCCCCGCGCTCATTGCTCTTCTCCGGCGCCATGCGGTGCACAGCATCTCAGGGTCCTGGGATCAACGTCCCCGGAAGAGGCCGTCGTAGCGTCAGACGAGGGCGTCCAAGGGACTCCGCTGATGGGCGCCGTCTACGGCCTTTCTCAGGGCGAAGGCTGATGGGCAGTACTGGGATCGAACCAGTGACCCCTCGCGTGTGAGGCGAGTGCTCTCCCGCTGAGCTAACTGCCCGGGAACCGGGAGGATACCAGCGCCGCACGAGCGGCCTGGGGGTCAGCGCTTGATCTCGACGAGCAGGACCCAGCTGTTGAGCAGCCCGGACAGCGTCGCGAGGCCCATCGCCGCGGCCAGCCAATAGAGCCCGCCGATGCTGCTGGTGATCGTGGCCACCACGCCCACGGCGGCCAGCGCCGTGACGATCACGGTGGGGGCGATGTGGCTCACCCGCCAGAGGATGGGGTCATGGCGCTCCTCCCGCCAGCGCGGAACGTTCTCGACCGCGACGCGCGCGAGCAGCAGGGCCAGGACGGCCTGGCCGATGCCGAGCGCCGTCGCCGAGAGCCCGGGCACCAGGACGAGCAGACTGCCCGTCAGCGGGTACGCGAAGAAGACCAGCGTCTCGATCGCGCGCTTGGGGAGCGTCGGGTACGCCAGGATCGCGTCCAGATTGAACGAGATCGCGACGAAGGCCAATCCCAGGAGAGCACCCGAGGCGCCGGCGAGGGCCACGCAGAAGTCATGCCAGAGCTCAGGGTCGTAGGCGGCCGTCATCGTCTGGCTCCTGGGCGTCGCAGCGCCGGACCCCGGCCTCCCCGGCCAGGGCCCGACTCCGATCCACGCAGCGGAGAGGGAGGGATTTGAACCCTCGAGGCGAGAGATCCCGCCTACGCGATTTCCAGTCGCGCTCCTTAGACCGCTCGGACACCTCTCCCCGGCGCGCGATCGTAGCGGACCGCTAGCGTCAGGCGAATGACCGGCCGTCTCGACGAGGGCCGCCTGCGCGAGCAGGCGGCCTCCCGGCATCCCGCGCTGTACGCGGACATCGCCCGCGGCTGGATCGCCGCGCTCCCCGGCGCGACCGCGCGCATCAGGGCCGCTGACGCCGGTGACCTGCCCGCCGCCCTGCACGAGCTGCGCTCGGGCGCCGTCCACGTCGGCCTGCCCGCCCTGGCCGCGGGGCTGGCCGCCCTGGAGCAGCGCGCCGAGGGAGGCGGTTCGCCGGCGCCCGCCGAGCTCGACGCCGTGCTCGACCTCGCCGCCCGCTCGGCCGACGACCTGGCCCGGTGGTGGTCCTCGGCGGAGGCCGCGCCGGGGGGCTGAACCCCCCACCGCCCCTGCTACGCTCGCCCGCGGAGAGGTGGCAGAGCGGTCGAATGCGGCGGTCTCGAAAACCGTTTCGGGCTTTTCGGTCCGACGGGGGTTCAAATCCCCCCCTCTCCGCTCGTTCTCCCAGAGCCTCAGCCGCCGTACTGATCGGGGCGTCGCGGAGGCTTGACGGTGCAGCGGTCGCGGGGGAGGGTCGCGGCACCACGCGCGGGAGGGACGCAAGCTCCATGGGTCGTTGGCGCCTGGTCATGCTCGGCGTCGTCCTGACGGGTCTGATCGCCTGCCCCTCACTGCTCGGCGCGCCGGGACCGGGTCTGCCGGCCGGCGAGCGCGCGACGTTCGACGTCATCGTCGAGGGGACGGGCTCGGCGAGCCGCAACGTCAGCCTCGACGGGCAGCTCGGGGCGTGCACCATCGCCTCGCGGACCAACAGCACCGAGGGCTACGAGTACGGGCGGGGCCGAGGGCTGCGCGTCGAGTTCGTGCGGCTCGGGAGCGGCCGCGGGAGCGTCGTCGTGATGCGGCGGGTCGGCCGGCCCATGTTCGCGCCGGTGGCCTTCAACGTCCGGGCGACCATCACCGACGCGGCCTCCGGCCAGGCCGACCGGCTGGGCCCGACGGGGCTCTGCATGTCGACGACCGAGACGGTCGGCGACGAGGAGCTGTGCGGGCAGCACGCCGGGCGGGAGAACTACAGCCTCCAGTACCTGAACCGGAAGCTCTCGCTCGGCCTGCAGGGCGACCCGCTCCCTCCACTCCCCTCGCCCAAGTTGTGCGGGGTGAACGGCATCGAGACCGCGTCGGGGCCTCCCCCGGACGGGTTCCACGCACCGGCCGACCTGCGGTCGAAACGGCTGGCGCCGAGCAAGATCTTCGGGGCGGTGCGCCGGTTCAAGGTGGAGCTGGAGTCGGGCGACGTGACCAGCAGGCAGGACTCCCCGATCCCGGGGCTGAGCGGAGCGGCCGTGAACAGGGCGTCCCACCAGGCGGTGGTGCGGTTCATCCGCGTGACGCCCTGAGCCGGCCGCGTCGTCAGGCCGTCCCCTGAGGGGTGAGGCCGCGGCGCGTGGCGAGGTGCCGGTGGCGGACGACGAAGCCGCCGGCGACCACCCCGAGGCCGAACATGGCGGCGGCGCCGATCCCGAACGCCCCCCACGCGAAGTCCCCGGTCGAATCCGTCGGCTCCGATGGGACGTCGACTGCCGCCGGCGAGCCGAGCCCGTACTCCTGGTTGAGCGCCTCGCTGCGGAGCATGAGCGCCTCGTACTCCGCAGACGACATGCCCGGCGGCCTCGACGTCTGCGCTTGAGCGACCCCCGCGAGCGCCGTCAGTGCGGCCACCGCGGCGAGGACCGCTGCGATCCGGCCGATGGTGCGTGTGATGTTCACGTGCCCTCCTTTCCGTTCGCATGACCTGACGCGACGGTAGGCGGGGACGGGCCGGCACGAAATCGGCGGAGCCGCCGGTCTTGGGAGGCGACGACCTAGTCGTGAACCGGCGGAAAGGCTGGGGTTTGACCAGCGGCCAGCTTGGCCGCGAGCTCGGCGCGGGAGCGGACGCCGAGCTTCCGGTAGATCTTCGAGAGGTTCCACTGGACGGTCTTGGGGCTGATGAACAAGGCGTCCGCCACCTCGCGGTACGTGTGCCCGGCGGCGACGAGGGCGGCGACCCGTTCCTCGGTCGGCGTGAGCGCGCCGGGTGTCGCGGGTGCCCGTCCCCCGATCCGGCTCAACTCGGTACGTGCCCGTTCGGACCACAACCGCGCGCCGAGCTCGTCGAACACCGCGAGCGCCTGCGTCAGCGACTCCCTGGCGGGACGCCGCTCGCGGTTCCGGCGTTGCAGCGTCCCGCGCACGAGAAGCGTGCGCCCGCGCTCGAACGGCTCCTGGAGGTGTTGGTGGAACTCGAGCGCGCGGTCGAGGCTCGCATACGCGGCGTCGACATCCCCGGCCGCGGCGCTGAGCAGCGCGCGGCAGCGGCCGGCGATCGCACCCGCCCACACGCCGCCCGTCGCACGGGCCTGTTCCTCGAACTCGGCGAGCAGCGCCGTCGCGGCGTCGTGCTCACCGAGTGCCAGCAGGGTCTCGATCGCATCGCCGTGGAAGCGGAACAACGTCGGCTCGGCGAACCCCGCATCGGCGACGGCGCGGGGAAGCGGGCCGAGAAAGCGATGGGCCTCGCGAGCGTCGCCCAGCGAGAGTTCGAGGAACCCCCGGATCGCGAGCATCTCCATGTGGGCGGGGAGGACGCCGAGGGCGAGCGCGAGCGGCAGCCCCTCGTCCGTCGTCGCACGCGTTGCGGCCACGCGTCCGCGGTGCGCATCGACGAGTGCCCGGATCGTCAGGGCGAACGTGCGGAGGTTCTCCTGGGCGGTCTGCTCGGTGCTCTCGAGGCACTCGTCGGCGTAGTGCGACGCGAGATCCCAGTTGCCGGCCAGGCACTCGACCCGGCCGAGATGGTGTGTCACGTACCCGAGGGTGTGCTCGTCGCCGCGCGCGAGCACCCTGTCGCGGAGCGCGGTGAGCGCCGCACGGGCAGCAGCGAAATCGCCTGCCCACTCGAGCAGCATCCCGTGGACCCAGGCGGGCCGGAGGCGTCCGAGGACCGATCTCCACTCGTCGTCCGGGTCGTCGAGCTCGAGGGCGCGCTCGATCAGCGCAGTCGGGATCCCCCGCCCGCGGATTGCTTCGAAGAAGGCCATCTCCGCCAGTGCGCTCGCCAGCAGGCCGGGGTCTCCGAGACGCTCGGCGAGCTCGAGCGCCGCACGCGCGTGAGGCTCGCCCGCCGCGACGTCACCGGTCTCGTGGATGCTCCACGCGAGTCCGCATTCGATCTCGATGCGCGCCGCAGGATCGTCCCCGATCTCCGCGAGCGCATCGCGGAACAGATCAGCGGACACGCGGAAGCTGTGCCCCAATCCGCTGACCCAGGCGAGACGCGTGAGCGCGACGGCGCGCTCGCGACCCGCCGGAAGGCGGGCCACCACGTCTTCGAGAAGCAGTCGTGCCCGATCGGTGTCCCCCGCCTCGAGATGGCACTCCCCGGCTTCGATCGTCCGCCTCCAGGCGTCGGCGTCATCGAGCGGCGTGAGCATCCGGGCCCGGTCCCAGAGCTCCGCTGCGGCGTGCGGAGCGCCGCGTGCTCGTGCCCGTCGGGCGGCATCCTCGACGGTCGCGGCCACCTGGGCATCCGGACCGCTCGCCGCGAGGGCGAGATGGAGCGCCTGCTCGTCCGGATCGCCGACGATCTCCGCGAGGCGGGCGTGCAGCTCGCGTCTCCGAGCCGCCGACGTCTGCCCGTAGACGACCGAGGCGAGCAGCGGATGTGAGAACCGGACGCGGTCGTCCGCGACCTCCAGGACTCCGGCGGCTGCCGCCTTCTCGAGCGCGGCCGTCCCACCCCCACGGCCGGCGGCGGCGGCCACGAGCGCCACGGTCGGCCGCGAGAGCGCCGAGGCGACGAGCGCCGCCTCCCTCGCCGCGGTGGGCATCCCGGCGAGCCGCTCCCGTACGAGCTCGTTGAGGGTCGCCGGCACCGGCAGCGGCTCGCCCGGCGCGAGGGAGACATCGCGCGTGAGCAGCGCCCTGCCGAGCTCGAGCGCGAAGAACGGATTGCCTCCCGACACCCGCTGCAGCTCGCCGAGCGCGGGGCGCAGGAACTGCCTGCCGAGCTGCGCCCGCAGAAGACGATCGAGTGACCTGAGGTCGAGCGGGCCGATGACGAGCCGCGTCAGGCGGTCGGCATCCAGCGCGGTCTCGAGCTCGGCGCGGGATCCTTCGCTCGCCCCCGCGCGTCGCGCGAGGAGGAAGCCGATCGGCTCGTCGCGCAATCGCCTGGCCGCGAATGCGAGGGCATCGGCCGACGGTGGATCGAGCCACTGCGTGTCGTCGATCGCCACGACCAGCGGCGTGTCCTCGGCGAGCACGCGGATGGCCCCGAGGACGCCGAGCGCGACCGCTCGGCGCTGGAACCCTCCACGCTTCGCTCCAGCTCGCAGCAGCGCGACCTCGAGGGCCTCGCGTTGCGGGTCGGGAAGCCGCCCGAGCGCAGCGTCCGGCACGTCTCCGAGGAGATCACCGAGCACGGTGAACGGCAGGGCGATCTCGGCGTCGACCGGCCTGCTCGTGAGCACCTGCAGCCCCCGCTCACGGGCGTCGGCGACGCCCTGCCTCCAGAGCGTCGTCTTCCCGATCCCGGCCTCACCCTCGATGAGCAGCGCGACCGGTCCCACGGGAACCGCCTCCAGGAAGCCGTGGACCGAATCGATCTCCGACTCGCGCCCCACGACCTCCGACGTCGGCGACATCAGCCCTCCTCCGGCAGCGGTGCCAGGCTCTGCCGATCCGGGGCCGGAGGTCAACCTCCAGCACGGTCGCCGCGGGTTGCGCGACGGGCCGGCCCTCAGCAGACTCACGGGCCTGTCATGGGGATCGGCCACGAACCGGGGGCGGTGGCGGTGATGCGCGAACGTCCAACGCCCGGCTGCGGGCCGGCATGACGCCCGACGTGGCCTGAATGCAGCGGCTGAAGCGATGGATCGGGCCCCTCATGGCGCTCGTCGTGGTGGCGGTGTTCGTGTTCGTGCTCCCGCGGATCGCGGACTACGCCACGGTCTGGGCGCTGGTCACCGACATCTCGGCGGGGTGGGGCCTGGCGCTCGCGATCAGCGTCGTCGTGTACATCGCGAGCTTCGCGCTGCCGTGGATGGCGGCGATGCCCGGCCTCGGGTTCCGGCGGGCGACGGTGGTGACCCAGGCGTCCACCGCCGCCTCCATCGTCCTGCCCGGCGGCGACGTCGTGGGCATGGGCACGCAGTTCGCGATGCTCCGGGGGTGGGGGTTCGGCGCCGACATGGCGAGCCTCGCCGTGCTCGTGACCGGTCTCTGGAACCAGCTCGTCCGCGTCGCGTTCCCGGTGGTCGCCGTCGGGCTGCTCGCCCTCACCGGCGAGGTCCCCACGGATCTGCGCATCGCGGGCGCGATCGGCGCCGTGGTGTTCGCCGTCGTGCTCGGGGGGTTCATCGGCCTGCTCGCGAGCGACCGCCTCGCGCGCCGGATCGGCGACCTCGGCGCGAGGGCCGCCATGTGGTTCATGCGCGTGATCCGCCGGCCCCGGACCTTCTCCTGGGGCGACGACGCCGTCGCGTTCCGGGAGAGCTCGGAGCAGCTGGTGCGCCGGCGCTGGCCGCACCTCACGGTCGGCACCATCATCGGTCATCTCAGCTCGTTCGCCGTGCTGCTCGTGAGCCTCCGCGCGGTCGGCGTCGACGCCGGAGACCTGACCGGGATCGAGTGCTTCGCGATCTTCTCCCTGGTCCGGTTGCTCACCGCCGTGCCCATCACCCCCGGCGGCCTCGGCGTCGTCGAGCTCGGGCTGACGGGCGGCCTCGTCGCGTTCGGCGCCGATCAGGAGGCGGTCGTCGCCGCCGTCCTGCTCTACCGCGCCCTCACGATGATCCCGGTGATCCTGATCGGCGCCGTCTGCTTCCTCTTCTGGCGGCGGACCGGCTCCGGCGCCGCGCCCCAGCCCTCCTGAGCGCCGCCGCGGGGCGGGCGCCTACCAGACGTCGCCGTCGCGCCAGTCGCAGGTGAGCGCGGCGGTGACGTCCAGCGGGTCGGCGACCGGGAGGACGTGCACGGACTTCTCGTCCACGGGGGTGCGGACCGTCCCGTCCGGGGTGATCGCGGACAGCGGGCCCTCCCACCGGAGCCAGCCGAGCTTCCGGTAGAGGGGCGCGGCCATGTCGGTCGCCCCGAGCGCGCCGACGTCGTACCCGCCGCGGATCACGCGGGCGAGGGCCCGCATCACCCGGGAGGCGTGACCGGCCCCGCGGCGGTCGGGGCGCGTGCCGACGGCCTCGACGTAGCCGCACCGCAGGGCCCGGCCGTCGTAGACCAGGCGGCGCATCATCACCGACCCGTGGGCGATCGCCTCGTCGCCCTCCCACACGGTCGCGTGCATCCCGCCGAGCGCGTGCTCGCAGTCGTCCTCCGGCATGCCGTCGAACACGACGTCGAGGAGCGACCGGATCGCGACGAGCTGCGCCGGCCGCAGCGCGCTGGTGTGCGCCAGCCGCGGCCGCGGGGTGGCGGCGGGCGGCGTCAGGCGCCCACCACGCCGAGCCGCTCGACGGCCTCCTCGCGGTCCTCCTGCCAGATCCACRGGCGCGCCCACTCCGGGACGTCCGCCCAGTCGAACCGCCCGCGCATCCGCATGTCGCGCAGGTCGACGCACAGGCGCCGGAACGCCGCGTCCGTGAGCGCCTTCGCGTCCGGCTCCTTCGGCGACCCGCCGAGCTTGATGCACATCCGGAACTCGTACCCCGGCATGAGGTCCTCGCCGAACGCGGCCCGCGCGCCCAGCGGCGTCTCCCACGCCGTCCGCGCCTCCGCGATCGCCAGGTTCATGTCGGCGTCGCGCGGCAGCGACGGGTAGATCGGGAAGAACGCGCCCCAGCCGGTCCGGATCTGCTGGAGGTTGAACGTCTCGCGGCGCGGGTCGTCGCGCGGGGGCAGCTCCGCCTTCGTGTACCACGGCGCCAGGTAGGCGAGCAGGCGCGCCTCCTCGTCCAGGAACGCGCCCGTCGGCATGACGGCCAGCCGGCGGCGCTTCTCGGCCTCCCCCGGGATCGCGAGACGTTCGGTCAGCGCCGCGCCCAGCTCCTCGCTGGCGCGGGTCGCGGCCCCGATGTGCCGCGCCGCCGCGTCCGGGGTGATCCGCGCCGCCAGGTACTCGGCCATCGCGTCGGGGACCTCCGGGAAGAAGCCCGCCTCCAGGCGCTCGCGGCAGCGGTCCAGCTTGGGCTGGCTGATCGCCGGGGACCCGGCGTACCGCGACTTCTCGGGGGTGTCGACCGACACCATCCGCACGGGCTGGTCGATCGTGACGGTGTCGCCGTCGCCCTGCGAGAGCAGCGTGCGGTCGTCCGTCCGGATCGTGACCGGCCGCAGGTCGAAGTCGACCTGCACCGTCCCCGTCGTCGTGCCGCTCCCCTCCATGGGCGCGACGCTACGGCCCCCCGGTGGACCGGGACATCACCCGGAGGGGTGACGGCGCTTACGACATCCCGTAACCGGTGCGGCGCGCCCGGCGGCGTCGGGGCATCACCGTCGTTGACATACATGGAGGGGGTATGCCAGTCTGCGCTTGTCAGGTACTCCCCCCCAGTAATAGGGAGACGACCGATGGAGCGGTACGAGGTGGCGCCGTGAGGGGGCCCGCCCGCGTGGCCGCCGCCGTGGCCGGCCTGGGCGTCGCGTTCGGCGTGGCCGTGCTCGCCGGCGCCGCGGTGCCGCAGATCCACGACGGGGCCGCCGCCTCGGCCGGGGGCCACGGCCACGGCGCCGCCCCACAGGGATCCGGCCACGCCACCACCGTGGCCTCGGGGCTGGCCGTGGCGGAGGACGGCTACCGCCTGGTGGCCGATGCGACCGAGCTCCCCGCCGGCCGGGCGGTGACGTGGCGCTTCCGGATCGTGAGCCGCGACGGCGACGCCGTCACCGGCTTCGACGTCGAGCACGAGCGCCGCATGCACCTGATCGTCGTGCGCCGCGACCTCACGGGCTATCAGCACCTGCACCCCGTGATGGCCGCGGACGGCACCTGGAGCGTCCGGCTTCGCCTCGGCGCGGCGGGCGTCCACCGGGCCTACGCCGACTTCTCGGCCGGCGGCGACGCGCACACGCTGGCGACGGACCTGTCGGCCGCGGGCCCGTTCGCGCCGCGGCCCCTGCCGCCCCCCGCCCCGGTCGTCGCGACGGGCGCCTACACGGCCGAGCTGGACGCGGGGGACGTGGACGCGGGCGCGACCGCCGAGCTGACCTACCGCCTGCGCCGCGACGGCCGGCCCGTGGACGGCGTCGAGCCGTACCTGGGCGCCGACGGCCACCTCGTGGCGCTGCGCGAGGGCGACCTGGCGTTCCTCCACGTCCACCCGGAGGAGTCGGACGATCCGGCGGTCATCCGCTTCGGAGCGACCCTGCCGTCGCCGGGCCGCTACCGTCTGTTCCTCCAGTTCAAGCACGATGGGGTGGTGCGCACCGTCGCCCACACCCTGGTGGTCCCGAGATGAGCCTGCAGCTGCCGATCACCGGCATGACGTGCGCGTCGTGCGCCGCGCGGGTCGAGAAGCGGCTGAACGGGCTCGACGGCGTCGAGGCGTCGGTGAACTACGCCACGGAGACCGCGACGGTCACGTTCGATCCCGCGCGGGTGCCGCCCGAGCGGCTGGTCGAGGCGGTGGAGGAGGCCGGCTACGGCGCGCGCCTCCCCACCCCCCAGGCGGCTCCGGCGCCGGAGCCGGCCGAGGCCGACCCGGCTGCGTCGCTGCGCACCCGTTTCCTGGTGTCGGCCGCGCTGACGGTGCCGGTGGTGCTGATGTCGATGGTCCCGGCGCTCCAGTTCGACAACTGGCAGTGGGTGGCGCTCCAGCTCGCGACGCCCGTCGTGCTGTGGGGCGGGTGGCCGTTCCATCGGGCGACGTGGGCCAACCTGCGCCACGGCGCCGCGACGATGGACACGCTCGTCTCGATCGGGACGCTCGCGGCCTGGAGCTGGTCGGTGGTCGCGCTGCTGTGGCTCGGCGCGGGCGACACCGGCATGCGCATGCCGTTCGAGTGGGTGATCGACCCGGGCGCCGGCGCCGACCAGATCTACCTGGAGGTGGCGACCGTCGTCACCACGTTCCTGCTCGCGGGCCGCTGGTTCGAGGCCCGGGCGAAGCGGCGGGCGGGCGCCGCGCTGCGCGCGCTGCTGGAGCTGGGGGCGAAGGAGGCGTCGGTGCTCGGCGACGACGGGCGCGAGCGCCGCGTCGCGGCGGCCGACGTGGCCGTGGGCGACCGGATCGTCGTGCGGCCCGGCGAGCGCATCGCCACCGACGGCGCCGTCGAGGAGGGCGCGTCGGCGATCGACGCGTCGCTGCTCACCGGCGAGAGCGTCCCCGTGGAGGTGGGCCCCGGCGACGAGGTCGCCGGTGGCACCGTCAACGCCGGCGGGCGTCTCGTGGTGCGCGCCACCCGCGTGGGCGGCGACACCGCACTCGCCCGCATCGGGCGCCTGGTGACGGAGGCGCAGTCCGGCAAGGCGCCGGTCCAGCGGCTCGCCGACCGGATCTCGGCGTGGTTCGTGCCGGCGGTCCTGGTGTTGTCGGTCATGACGCTCGGCTTCTGGCTGGCGAACGGCGCGGGGCCCACGTTCGCCTTCACCGCGGCCGTCGCCGTCCTGATCATCGCCTGCCCGTGCGCGCTGGGCCTCGCCACGCCCACGGCGCTGCTGGTGGGCACCGGCCGCGGCGCGCAGCTCGGGATCCTGATCCGGGGGCCCGAGGTGCTCGAGTCGACGCGGCGGATCGACACGGTCGTGCTCGACAAGACCGGCACCGTCACCTCCGGCGAGATGGCGGTGGCCGAGGTGGTGCCGGCGGAGGGCGAGGACCGCGCCCTCGTGCTGCGGCTCGCGGGCGCCCTGGAGGACGGGTCCGAGCATCCCATCGCCCGCGCGATCGCCGGCGCGGCCCGGGACGAGCAGGGCGCGCTGCCGCCCGTGGAGGGCTTCGCGAGCAGGGCCGGGATGGGCGTGGAGGGCGTCGTCGAGGGACACGACATGGTCGCGGGCCGGCCGTCGCTGCTCGCCGAGTGGGGCCTGGCCGCCGAGGGGCCGCTGGCCGGGGCGATCGACCGGGCCCGCGCGGCGGGGCGCACCGCAGTGGCCGTGGCGTGGGACGGGCGCATGCGCGGCGTCCTGGTGGTCGCCGACACGGTCCGGCCCACCAGCGCCGAGGCGGTGCGCCGGCTGCGCGACCTGGGCCTGCGGCCGGTGCTGCTGACCGGCGACGCCGAGGCGACGGCCCGCGCCGTGGCCGCCGAGGTGGGCATCGACGAGGTGATCGCCGAGGTCATGCCGGACGGGAAGGCGGACGTGGTGCGCCGCCTCCAGGCCGAGGGCCGCGTGGTGGCGATGGTGGGCGACGGGGTCAACGACGCGCCCGCGCTCGCGCAGGCCGACCTGGGTGTGGCGATGGGGACCGGCGCGGACGTGGCGATCGAGGCGTCCGACCTGACCCTCGTGTCCGGGGACCTCCGGGGCGCCGCCGACGCGATCCGGCTGTCGCGGCGGACGCTCGCAACCATCGAGGAGAACCTGGCGTGGGCCTTCGGGTACAACGTCGCGGCGATCCCCCTGGCGATGACGGGTTACCTCAACCCGGTGATCGCGGGCGCCACGATGGCGTTGTCGAGCGTCCTGGTGGTGGCGAACTCCCTGCGCCTGCGCCGCTTCCGGCGCGCCGACGCCGCTTGACGTGACGCGCGGGCGGGCGGAGGGTCGGGCCGTGCGACGCGCCCTGGTCCTCGCGCTCGTGGCGCTCGCCGTCGCGTCGGCGGCGGCGATGGCGCCGGGCGCCGCCGGCCCGAACGGCGGTCAGCGCGCCGACGCCAAGGCTCCGACGATCGCGAGCCTCAAGAGGACGTTCACCGCCCTGCTGCCCGCCACCGCGTGCGACGCCGGCGCGGCCAAGCGCGCCACGGCCCTGACCCTCCGGCGGGGCGCCCTGAAGAACCTGCGGACGGCGACGCCGGCGCAGCGCAAGCGCAAGACGGCGGCGATGAAGCGCGCCGTGGCGCTGCTGCGGCAGGCGAAGACCGCCTGCGGGGCGGCGGCGCCCGCCGACCCCGGTGCGCCCGGCGCGCCGGCCCCGCCCGGTCCGCCGACCCCGCCCGGCACGCCGGCCCCGTTCACGATCACGCTGCACGTGGCCGCCGGTAACACCACCCGCTACACGGAGACGTCCGCGTCGGCGCCGGCCGGCGCGATCCACCTGGCCCTGGTCAACGCGTCGAACCTGAGCCACTTCATCTCGGTCCGCACCGCCGTCGGCCACCAGCTGGTGGCCGACTCGCCGCTGTCACCGCCGGGCGGGCCGACCTCGCAGGACGTGACCCTCCAGCCCGGGGCCTACGAGATCTTCTGCCACAACAACGGGCACGACCAGCTCGGGATGGTCATCCCCTTCACCGTGAGCTGAGCCGGCACCCCCGGTCCCGACGTCGTCGGACCGCTCGGCCTCGGACCCCCGCCGTTCACTTGGCCTCGACTCCGGCGTTCACTTGGACGCCAGGCGACGCGCCCTCGTAGCACCCCTTCATTGAAGGGGTCGGAGCGCCCGGGCCGGTAGGCCACTGTTCGGTTGGCGCGGCCCCGCGTTCCGAAAGTTGGCGCGGCCCCGCGTTCCAATTGAGACCCCGCGGTCGCAATCGCGCTGCGGCACCGAACCGCTCGCCCTCGAAGCCCCGCCGTTCACTTGGCCGCAACCCCAGCGTTCACTTGGACGCCGGGCGACCCGCCCTAGCATCACCCCTTCATTGAAGGGGTTGGACCGGATTCGGCCCCCGCGGGCCGCCGTTCAGTTCACCGCGACCCCGGTGTTCCAATTGAGACCCCGCGGTCGCAATCGCGCTGCGGCACCGACCGCTCGGCCTCCAGCCCCACGTCCACTTGGCCGCGACCCCGACGTTCAATTGGACGGCCTCAGCGGACCGTGAGGGTCCCCTTCATGCCGTTCTTCTCGTGGCTCCCGACGGTGCAGAAGTAGGTGTAGCGGCCCGGCGCGAGGCGGACGGTGACCGTGGAGACGCCGCCCTTGCCGACCTTCGGCCCCGAGCGCTTCTTGATGCCGTTGCCCTTGATGGCGATGTCGTGGCGGAAGGTGCCGCTCTTGTTGGTCAGCACGAGCTTCACCTGACCGGAGGGCGCGCTCAGCGTCTTCTTGCTGAACGCCAGGTTCGCGCCCGAGGCCGTCAGGTTGCGCGTCGCGGGCTTCGTGGCGCCGGTCGCCGCCGCCGTCAGTCCCGCCGCGGCGATCGCCGCCGCCAGCAGCGTGCACCCCGTCGCCCGCCGCACCCTGGACGTGCCCATGCCGCGCTCCTCCCGTTCGCCCGCGGTCCGGGTCGACGCTACGACGGGCTGCGGCCGCCCGGCGACCCGGACGGGTGAACCGGGCCGCGCGGCCCGTCGCACTGGTGAGATACGTCGTCGGCGTCGTCCAGCTCGGCGGATACGCCCGGCGGGCGACCTCCGGGAGCACGTCCACCAGGGCGGGCTACCCGTCGGCGGGGCGGCGCAGGCGCACCAGGCGGTGGTCCGGCGTGAAGAGGCGCCGCACCAGCCCCTCGGCCACGACGGCCGTCGCCGTCGCCGCCGAGCCCAGCACCAGGTACATCACGACCACCTGCACGAGCACGGCGTCGAGTGGGTCCACCCCCGCGAGGATCAGGCCGGTCATCGCCCCGGGCAGGAACACGATGCCGACGGCCTTGGTCGTCTCGATCTGGGGCACCAGCGCCGCGCGGAGCGCCGTCCGCACGAACGGCCGCGCCGCCTGCCGGCCGGGCTGGCCGAGGGCCAGGCGCGCCTCGACCTCCAGGCGCCGGTCGCGCAGCTCCTCCACGATCCGCCGCGCCGCCAGCACCGTCGCGGCCATCGAGTTGCCGATCACGAGGCCGGCGATCGGCACCAGCGTGCGCCCCTCCAGCGGGAAGATCCCGAAGCCGAACACGGTCCCGAGCGCCACCACGCCCGTGGCCGCGAACGCGACCGCCGCCAGCCCCAGCAGCCCGGGGACCTCGGGCGCCCGGCGGCGGGCGACGTCGGCGGAGAACGCCACCATCGCCGCCACCCAGAGCCACGACAGCCACAGCGGGCTGTCGGGGTCGATCACCGCCGCCAGGGCGACGCCCACGATCAGGAGCTGGGCCAGCGCCCGCGCCGACGCCCAGACGAGGCTGCGCTCCAGCCCCAGCCCGCCCCGCAGCGACAGCAGCACCGCGACCGCCACGAGCAGCAGGGAGGCGGCGACCCCGAGGGCGCCGACGTCACCCTGGGCCACGGTCCCCCGCCGGCGCGGCCGACACCACGCGCCCCTCGTCCATCTGCACCACCGCGTCGGCGATCCGTCCGGCCTGGGCCAGGTCGTGCGTGACCCACAGCACGGGGACGCCGGCGTCGCAGAGCTCGCGCGCCAGGCGCTCCAGGCCGGACCGGGCGGCCGCGTCGAGCGCCGAGGTGGGCTCGTCCATGAGCAGCACCTCCGGACCGGCCATCAGCGTGCGCGCCAGGCACGCCCGCTGCGACTCCCCGCCCGACAGCTCGGATGCCTGGCGGTCCACGAACCCGGCGGCGAGCCCGGCGCGGGCGAGCGCCGCCGCCATCTCCTCCTCGCCGGCGCCGGGGGCCGCGACCCGCAGGTTGTCGCGCACCGTGCCGCCGAAGGGGATGGGCTGCTGGAACACCATCCCCACCCGCCGCCGGTGGGCGAGCGGGTCGATGTCGGCGAGGTCCGCCCCGCGGAAGCGGACCGTCCCGGCGGACGGCGCCTCCAGCCGGTTGCACAGCCGCAGGAGCGTCGACTTCCCCGACCCGGACGGGCCCAGCACGACGGTCACGCCATGGTCCGGCACCTCGAGGTCCACGCCTCGCAGCACCAGCCCGTGCGGCGCCGCGACCTCCACCTCCTCGAACGCGAACAGCGGGCGGTCTCCGGGCACGCGCCGATGATCGCAGCGTGCCAGCATCGCCGCTGTGACGGACCCCGCGCGGATCGAGCTGACGGCCGCCCGCGCGTGGCCGGCGGCGGAGACGGCGGAGCGCGGGGGCTGGCTGCTGCGCCACACGCCGTCCGCGGGCCGACGCCGGTCCAACTCCGCGCTGCCGCTGCCGGGGCTCTCCGTGGGCGCGGACGGTGTGGCCGCCGTCGAGGCGTGGTACCGCGACCGCGGCGCGCCCGCCGCGGTGCAGGTGGCGCCGGCGGACGATCACGCGGAGCTCGACGGGCTGCTGGCGGCCCGCGGCTGGACGGCGGGCGGCGCCACGGACGTCCTCGTCGTGGATGCCGCCGCCGTCGCCGCCGGCGCGCCGGCGGGCGCCGTCCGCGAGGGGTTCACCGAGGGCTGGCTCGCGGCATGGGCGCACGCCGAGGGCCGCCCCGACGCGGACGGGCACCGCGGGATCCTGGCGGCCGTCCCGGCGCCGGCGGGCTTCGCGGTCGTCCGCGACGGCGTGCGCCCCCTGGCCGTGGGCCTCTGCGCCGTCGAGAGCGGGTGGGGCGGGGTGTTCTGCCTGGCGACGGCGCCGGACGCCCGGCGGCGGGGCCTCGCCCGCGGCGTGCTCGCGGCGCTGGCCGCCTGGGGGGCCGGGCGCGGGGCGGCGCGCCTGTACGTCCAGGTGGAGTCCGGCAACGCCGCGGCGCAGGCGCTGTTCGCCTCCGCCGGGTTCCTGCGGTCACACGGCTACCACTACCGGACCGCCCCCCTGAGCTAACCTCGCCGGGATGCGCCGACCCCGCCTGACCCCCCTGTGGGCCGCCGCCGCGGCGGCCCTCACCTGGCTGCTCCTCCCCGCCTCGGCGTTCGCGCTCGCGGGCGGCGGTAGCGGCGGGTTCGGCGGCGGCGGCGGAGGCGGCGGCGGGGGCTTCAGCGGGGGCAGCGGGGGCGGCGGGTTCGGCGGCGGCGGCGGGGCGACCGCCAGCCCCGGCGTGTCCGTCTTCATCCTGGCGATCCTGCTGATCATCATCATCGCGTCGGTGCTGTCGTCCCGGCGCAAGGCGATCGACGGGACCTGGACCAAGGCCGGCGCGCGCAAGCGCGACGCCGAGACGGCGAAGGCCCGCGAGCGCCGGGCGAAGGAGATCACGGCGGCCGCGTTCGTCGCCGCCGAGGACGACCCCGACTTCGCCAAGGACGTGGTGGTGCCGCAGGCCGAGCAGCTCTTCCGGGACATCCAGAAGGCCTGGGACGACCGCGACATCCCCGCGCTCGAGCAGATGGTCGGCCCGGAGCTGATGGTGGAGTGGCGCCGCCGCCTCGACGACTTCGCCGCGAAGGGCTGGCACAACCGCGTCGTCGTGCGCGAGAACAGCGCCGAGTACGTCGGGATCACGAATCTGCCCGTCGAGGAGGACGACCGCGCCGTCGTCCGGGTCTCGGCGGTGTGCGACGACTGGGTGGTCGACGCGAACGGCACCACCATGCACCACACGGGCAACGAATCCAGCGAGACGTGGGTGCGGGAGTACTGGACGCTGGTGATGCGCGGCGGCCGCTGGACGCTCGGCTCGATCGAGCAGGACCGCGAGGGCGAGCACCAGCTCACCGCGCCGCTCATCGCGGAGCGCGGCGACGACGTGGCCGGCATGCGCGACGAGACGATGGTGGAGCAGGCCGTCGCCGACCGCGCAAACGGCGACCTGGCGGCGCTGACGCCGCTCGACTTCCCCGAGGACGCCGCCGCGGCGGCGCGCGAGATGGCGCTGGTCGATCAGCGCTTCGAGCCCGACGTCATCGAGGTGGCCGTCCGCCGGGCGATGGCCGCGTGGGCGGAGGCGATCGACGGCGAGGACGACGCGCTGCTCGCGATCTCCGACCCCGTCGTGGTCAACGAGCTGCTGTACCACGGGGACACGAGCGGCCGGACGCGGGTGGTGGTGCGCGGGCCGAAGCTCATGTCGCTCCACGTGCTGGGGCTCGACACGAAGGGGACGCCGCCGCGGGTCGCCGTCTCCGCCGACGTGGAGGGCGCCCGCTACATCGAGGACCGCGACACCACCACGGTCCTCCAGGGCGACCCGAAGCACCGCGACGCGTTCACCCTGCGCCTCGACCTGGCCCTCGGCGACGACCCGGTCAACCCGTGGCGTATCGTCGCGCCACAACCGGTGCCCGGCGCGTAGGAGGCGGCATGGAAGACCAGACGGTGAGCGACCACATCGAGGCCCTCGTGGCCGAGGAGCACCGGCTCCTCGACGCTGATCCGAACACGCCGGAGCACCGGGAGCGCCTGGAGGCGATCCGGGTGGAGCTGGACCGCTACTGGGACCTGCTGCGCCAGCGCCGCAGCCACGAGGAGTTCGGCCTGGACCCGGGGGACACCAGCCTCCGCGACGCCGACACCGTCGAGGGCTACGAGAGCTAGGGGCCGCCCCTGACGCCTACCAGCGGCCCGGGTCGCGGTAGGCGCCGAAGCACTCCCGCAGCACGTCGCACAGCTCTCCGATGGTCGCGTCGGCCTCCGCGGCGGCCACCAGGTGCGGCATCACGTTCTCGTCGCCCGCGCACGCCGTACGCAGCCGGTCGAGGGCCCGCCGGTGCGCGCCGGGGTCGCGCTCGGCGCGCAGGCGCTGCACCTGGGCGATCTGCCGCTCCGCCACCGACGGGTCGGGACGGTGGATCGGCGGGTCCTCCTCCTTCGCGCCCAGGTGGGCGTTGATCCCCACGATGAGGCGCTCGCCGCGCTCCACCTCGCGCTGGTACGCGTACGCCGAGTCGGCGATCTCCTGCTGCGGGTGGCCCGCCTCCACGGCGGCGACCATGCCGCCGAGGTCGTCGATGCGCGCGATCTCGGCCATCGCCTCGGCCTCGATCGCGTCGGTCAGAGCCTCGACGTAGTAGGAGCCGCCCAGCGGGTCGGCCACCGACGCCACCCCGGTCTCCTCCGCGATCATCTGCTGCGTCCGCAGGGCCAGCGTCGCCGACTCCTCGGTGGGGATCGACAGCGTCTCGTCGTAGGCGTTGGTGTGGAGGCTCTGCGTGCCGGCCATCACCGCGCCGAGGGCCTCGATCGCCACGCGCGCCAGGTTCAGCAGCGGCTGCTGCGCCGTGAGCGACACGCCCGACGTCTGGACGTGGGTGCGCAGCTGCCACGACTTCGGGTCGCGGGCGCCCACCCGGTCGCGCATCAGCGTCGCCCACATGCGCCGGGCGGCCCGGATCTTCGCGATCTCCTCGAACAGGTCGCTGTGGAAGTTGAAGAAGAACGAGAAGCGCGGCAGGAAGCGGTCGGGGTCGACACCGCGGGAGGCGACCTCCTCGACGTACGCCAGGCCGTCGGCGATCGTGAACGCCAGCTCCTGGGCGGCCGTCGCCCCCGCCTCGCGGATGTGGTACCCGCTCACCGAGACGGGGTGCCACAGCGGCATCTCGTCGGTGCAGAACGCGATGAGGTCGCCGATCAGCCGCATCGCGGGCCGCTCCGGCACCACCCACTCCTTCTGGGCGATGAACTCCTTGAGGATGTCCGCCTGGAGCGTCCCGCGCAGCTCGTGGCGCGCCACCCCGGCCCGCTCGGCGGCCACCACGAACAAGGCCAGCGCGACGGGAGCGGGCCCGGAGATCGTCATCGACGTCGACACGGCGCCCAGGTCGATGCGGTCGAACAGCCGCGACATGTCCGCCGCCGACGCCACCGACACCCCCTCGCCGCCGACCTCGCCCTCCGAGAGGGGGTGGTCGGGGTCGTAGCCCATCAACGTGGGCATGTCGAACGCGGTCGAGAGCCCGGTCTGCCCCTCCTCCAGAAGATGGCGGAAGCGGGCGTTCGTGTCCTCGGGCGCGCCGAAGCCGGCGAACATGCGCATGGTCCAGCGCCGGGTCCGGTACATCTCGGGGTGGATCCCCCGCGTGTACGGGTACTCGCCGGGCGGCGGCGGGGCGGAGCCGTTCGGCGGCGGGCCGTACACGGCGTCGATCGGGATGCCGGACATGGTGCGGTCGTTGACGCTCATCGGTGACCTGGGGTCTTGTGGGCCGGGCGCACGATGTTCGACCATCCTGCGCGGGCCCACAACCCGGGGAGACGAGATGAACCACCAGGCCGACACGCACGACGCCCGCATCACACGCGCGACGCTGCTGCGCCGCGGTGCCGGCCTGGCCGCCGGCGCGGGGCTTCTCGGAACGGCCGGGCGGCTCCGCGCGGCGCCGCGCGCCCCGCTGTCCGAGCTCGCCGCCGCCACGTCAGGCCCGCTGCTGCGGCCCGGCAGCCCCGGCTACGCCACCGCCCGGCGGGTGGTGAACGCCCGCTACGACAGCGCCCGCCCGCTGGCGGTGCTGATGGCCAGGAACACCGCCGACGTCCGCGAGGCGGTGAAGTGGAGCGCCCGGCACCACGTGCGGATGGTCGCCCGCTCCGGGGGCCACAGCTACGCCGGCTACTCCACCGCGGACAACGGCCTGGTGGTGGACCTCTCCAACCTGAACGGCATCGCCGTGTCGGCGGACCGGCGCACCGTCCAGATCGGCGCGGGAGTCCGCCTGCTCGACATGTACTCGGCCCTCGCCCGCCGCGGCCTGACGGTCCCCGGCGGGTCGTGCCCCACCGTGGGCATCAGCGGCCTCGCGCTCGGCGGCGGCATCGGCCTGGCCGCGCGCTCACTGGGCGCGACGTGCGACAACATCGCGGCGCTCACCGTGGTCACCGCCGACGGGCGCGCACGTCAGTGCGACCGCAACCACGACGGCGACCTCTACTGGGCGAGCCGCGGCGGCGGCGGCGGCAACTTCGGGGTGGCCACCGGCTTCACGTTCACCACCCACCGCGTCTCGACGGCGTCGTACTTCTTCGCGACGTTCCCGTGGAGCCGCGCCGCCGAGGTGGTCCGCGAGTGGCAGGCGTGGGCGCCCGAGGCGCCGGACGACCTCTACTCGATCTGCTCCCTCGGGACCGGCACGTCGGGCCCGGTGATCACGGCCTTCGGCCAGTGGATGGGCGACCAGGCGAGCCTGCGGCGGACGCTGCGGCCGTTCACGTCGGCCGCGGCGCCGAGCAGCCTGTCGGTCGGCACCTCCAGCTACCTGGACATGATGCTGCGGTGGGCGGGCTGCCTGGACGAGTCGCCCGCCGAGTGCAAGCGCCCGCCGAGCCAGCTCTTCGCCGCCGGGTCGGGCTACGGGCGCGGGCCCCTGTCGTCGGCGGGCGCTCGGGCGATCGTCTCGGCGATCCTGCGCCGCCAGCAGGACTCCGCGCACGGCACGGGCTTCATCCTGCTCGACTCGTACGGCGGCGCGATCAACCGGGTCCCGGCCGACGCGACCGCCTTCGTGCACCGCGACGCGCGCTTCTCGATGCAGATCGGGGCCTACTGGACCGACCCGGCGGACGCATCGCGCGGGGTCGCGTGGGTGAAGTCGGCGCGGACGTCGATCCGCCCGTACATCTCCGGGCAGGCGTACCAGAACTACATCGACCCGACGCTCAAGGACTGGCCGACCGCCTACTACGGCAGCAACCTCGCGCGCCTCAAGGACGTGAAGGCCAAGTACGACCCCGACCGCGTCTTCAGGTTCCCGCAGGGCATCCGGGCGTGAGCCCCGGCTGGTCCGACGGGCAGGACGCCTACGGGGCGATCCTGCTCGACGCCCTGGAGGGCCGGGAGGCGTACGAGGTCATCGAGCGCGACGACGGGACCGTCTGGGCCGGGACGCCGGACGAGTACTTCGCGCCCCACCGGCGCTGGCCGGCGGCCGAGCGCAGCGCGCTGCGGGCGGCCCGCGGGCGGGTGCTCGACATCGGGTGCGGCGCCGGCCGGGTGAGCCTGCACCTGCAGGAGCGGGGCCTGGAGGTGGTGGCGATCGACGCGTCCCCCGGGGCGGTGGAGGTCGCCCGCCGCCGCGGCGTCCGGGACGCGCGGGTGCTGGACCTCACGGACGTCGGCCCCGGGCTGGGGGACTTCGACACCATCCTGCTGCTGCGCAACAACTTCGGCCTGAGCGGGCCGCGGCGGGCCCCGGCGGTGCTGCGGCGCCTGGCCCGGGTCGCGCGCCCGGGGGCGGTGCTGGTCACCGACAGCGTCGACCCGCGCCGCGAGGAGCGGGAGGACCTGCGCAGCGACACCGCCTCGGCGGTGCGGATCCGGGTGCGCTGGGGCGCCCGCGCCACCCCGTGGTTCACCTACCTGATGCTGCCGCCCCACGAGGTGGAGGCGGCCGCCGCCGAGGGCGGGTGGCGCGTGCGGCGACTCGTCAGGGACGAGTCGCCGCGCTACGCCGTCGTGCTGGAGCGCGCCTAGCGCGCGAGGGTGGAGCGGAGGTTGCCCGGGATGGGCTTCTTCGCCACCGCCACGAACGCGTTGTAGGCCGGCTTCTTGACACCGGCCGCGGTCAGGAGGCCGCCGGGCCAGTTGGGGTTGTCCTGGAGGTTGAACCAGACGACGGCGGCCACGCGCGGGCCCGTCACGTCCGGCAGGGAGAAGATCTGCTTCAGGAACAGCTTCTGCTGCGCGAAGCTGACCTTCGTGTTGCGGAAGGTGGTCCTTGCGGTCGTGTAGCCGGCCTCGGTGATGAAGAGCTTCATGCCCTTCTTCTTCTTGTCGAGCGTCGCGAAGATGTCCGGCAGGCTCTTCCACGTCGGGAAGGCCTTGTCGTAGCTCTTCGAGCTGAAGAGCGGGCCGCGCGACGGGTAGATGTGCTGCGAGTACGCGTCGAACTTGACGCTCTTGTTCTTCACCAGCGCGTTGAGCCACGTCTTGGCGCCCACGTTCCCGTTGCCCTGGGAGCTGCGCGGGCCGCCGACACCGGCGATCACGATCGCGCGGGGGTTCGCCTGCTTGATCGTCGGATAGGCGGCCTTCACCAGGCCCGCGTAGCCGCCGGGCGTGCTACGGCCGTTGACGCTGAAGAAGGCCTTCAGGTTCGGCTCGTTCCAGATCTCGTAGTGGCGGACCCGCGGGAGCGGGGCCAGGCCGCCGGTCGGCACGAACGTGCCGCTGTAGCGCGTGGCGACGGCCTGCATGAAGGCAGCGAACGCCGCGGTCTTCGGCGCGTTCGGGTTGTACTGGGTGGTGGGGTGCGGGATGTTCGTGCCCGCGACGGCCCAGTCCGGCGTGCTGTAGGTGCTCACGATGGGCGTGATGCCCGCCTGCGCGAGGCCCGTGAAGATCGCGTCGAGCCGGCTCCAGTCGTAGGCCGGGTCGTTCGGGTCGGCCGGGTTGGCCGGCGGGTTCGGCGCCACCAGCGACCACAGGATGTCGATCCGCGTGACCTTCGCCTTGGTCTGCTTGACCATGTCGACCCTGGTGGGGATCGAGGTCAGCGGCGCGGTGGTCAGCACGTCGTCCTGGACGGCGGCCACACCGGCCACCCCGGTCGCAGGAATCGCGAGCGCGCCGACCGCCGTCGCCGCCGCCAGCGCGCCGATCGTGCGCCGGTGGATGGTCTGGGAGCTCAAGTGGGTCCTCCTCGGTTCGGTCAGCCGGCGATGGTAACAGGGGTTCGGCGCCCCTCATCCCCCGCTTGAGTCGGCCTCACCGACTCCTAACGCCGATCGTCGAAGAACCTCCGTAACAGGCGCAAGGCATCGTCCGCGAGGACGCCCCCCTGGATCTCGACCCGGTGGAGCAGCCGCGGGTTCTGGAGGGGGTTCACGACGGTCCCCGCCGCGCCGACCTTCTGGTCGGGCGCGCCGTACACCAGGCGGGCCACCCGCGCCTGCTGGAGCGCGCCGGCGCACATCGGGCACGGCTCCAGGGTCACGTAGAGCACCGTCCCCAGGAGCCGCCACCCGCCGAGGGTCACCGCCGCGGCGCGCAGCGCCAGCACCTCGGCGTGCGCCGTGGGGTCGCCGCGCAGCTCCCGCTCGTTGTGGGCCGCGCCGATGATCTCGCCCTCACGCACCACCACCGCGCCCACCGGCACGTCGTCGTGCTCCGCCGCCGCGGCCGCCTCGTGCAGCGCCACCCGCATGAAGTGCTCGTCGCGGGGGAAGACGCGCGTCATCGGGGCCCAGCGTATCCCCGCCGGGGTACGCTCGGCGCGTGCGGATCGCGTCGGTCAACGTCGGGAAGCCGGCGCCGCTGGGCCGCGGGGACCAGGTCGTGCGGAGCGGGATCGTGAAGACGCCCGTGACCGGGCGCGTCCACGTCGGCCGCACCAACCTGGACGGGGACGCTCAGGCGGACCTGCGCGTCCACGGCGGCCCGGGGAAGGCGGTCTACGCCTACCCGGCGGAGCACTACGGCACCTGGGCGTCGGAGCTCGGCCGCGACGACCTGGTCCCCGGCTTCTTCGGCGAGAACCTCACCATCGAGGGGATCGACGAGGAAGACGTGCTGATCGGCGACCGCCTCCGCGTCGGCACCGCGCTGCTGGAGGTGAGCCAGCCGCGGATCCCGTGCTTCAAGCTCGGCATCCGGGTCGGCGACCCCGGCTTCCTCCGGCCGTTCCTGCGGAGCGGCCGCTCCGGCTTCTACCTGCGGGTGCTCGAGGAGGGCGACCTGGCGGAGGACGACGCGGTGGAGCGGGTCTCCCGCGGCGAGGGCGGGCTCAGCGTGCGGGAGGCCGTCCGCCTGTTCGCGGGGGGCGAAGACCCCGGCGCGCTGTCGCGCGCCGCCGCGACGCCCGCGCTCGACGACGGCTGGAAGCTGATGCTGCTGAAGCGGGCCGACGCCCTCAGACGGCGGGCGTGAGCACCAGCAGCGCCACGTACGCCGCGGCGTAGCCGGCGGTCAGGCCGTACACGACGGCGGGCGGGACGTCGCGCACCTGGAACCCGGTGGTGCGCAGGAAGGCCAGCTTCACCAGGTCGCCCGCGAGCATGAGCGCGGCGAACGCGGCCAGGAACCCGCCGAGCCCGCTGTCGCGCGCGAGCGCCACCGTCATCGAGACGTGCCCGGCGACCATGCCGAGGATGAACAGGAACCCCACCAGCTCGCGGCCGGCGAGCCGGTCGAGGATCCCGGCGACGAGGCCGAGCGACAGCGCCGCGAGGATCACGACCGCCGCCAGGCGGGCGCCGGAGGCGCCGTCGCGGTCGCGGCCCAGCGCGGCCAGGAGCGCCGCGATCCCCACCAGGACCCCGGTGGTCTTCAGCGCCGTCTCGGCCCACCCGAGGGGGCCCCAGTCCCCGACGTGCCACGCCGGGCGCGGCCCGGCGCTCACCCCGCCGGGCAGGGGGCCGCGCCGACCACGCGGGCGCGCGGCCCGGGGCGGTCGAACCCGACCGGCAGCAACGCGACGGTCGCCTGGCCGCCGCCGCGCACCTCCACGACGTAGCGCCCGTCGCCCACCGGCCGGGCGGTCCCGGCCACCGGCGCGCCGCACGCCGCGTCCACGGCCGCCTGCG
>BFBZ01000026.1_pt9 | contig 138170 bp, 127 predicted proteins | sample 1888401 | NCBI WGS metagenome assembly BFBZ01 (sample SAMD00112614, study PRJDB3348) | symbiont metagenome | host: Chara braunii
GCGAYGRTTATTMCGCGCCCGSGAYRCCYGYGACGTCTTCGGAAATCTCCTCACGCACCTTCGGTCCCTTCGCGAGTCGYCGGCCGAGCGCGGCGACGAAGGCGTCGTACCGCTCGCCCGCCTGTGCGCGTGCGGCCGCCTGGGCTGGCTCCGGCAACGGCGGGTTGGTGGTGAGCCAGTGGCGGACGAACACCGCGAGCATTTCCACSGAAATGCCGAGGTCGCGTTCCATGCGYGTCATGCGCCGGTCGAGCTGGTCCAATCGCTTGGTGGTCGCGGCTTCCTGGCGCTCGGCGGTGTCGGGTGACAGGAAGGATGCGATCGCCGCTTCCGCGACCAGGGATCGCGATTGATCGCGACGAGCGGCATAAGCGGCGAGCGCCTTCATGATGTCCGGATCGAGATAGACCGAGAGGCGCTGCTTCTTCGGAATCTTCATGATCGCCACGCTCAGAGGTCCATGCCGTCGTTGGGATCGAGCGAGACCTGCCGCGCGACGCCCTGCATCACCTGGTTCAGCCGGCGTGCGCGCGCGGCGTCGTCATCGGCGTCGTCGGGACCATCGAGGTCGAACTCGTTGTCGATCGGCGCCTTCTTCTCGACGGTCCCGGCCTTGTTCAGCTCGGGCTGGTGGCGGCGTTCCGAGCCGGTCGGGTCCTCGTCGTCGCCCTGGCCATCCTTTGCGGCGGCGCCCCCGATCTCCGGCCGCGGCGGCAGCGGCATCTTGCTCCAGTCGTCCGGCTTTGCCGCCGCTGTCTTTGCCAGCGCCGGCGGTGGCAGGATGCGTTCCTGAAACCGACGATCCTCGAAGTAGCGCGCCTTCTTCGCCCGGATCGGCGGCGTGCCCGCGATCATGACGATCTCGTCCGCGGGCGGGAGCTGCATCACCTCGCCCGGCGTCAGCAGCGGGCGCGCCGTCTCCGATCGCGACACCATCAGATGGCCGAGCCAAGGGCTGAGCCGGTGTCCGGCATAGTTCCGCATCGCGCGCATCTCGGTCGCGGTGCCCAGCGCATCCGACACGCGCTTGGCCGTCCGCTCGTCATTGGTCGCGAAGCTGACGCGGACATGGCAGTTGTCGAGGATCGAGTTGTTCGGGCCATAGGCTTTCTCGATCTGGTTCAACGACTGCGCGATCAGGAAGCTCTTCAGGCCATAGCCGGCCATAAAGGCCAACGCGGACTCGAAGAAGTCGAGGCGCCCGAGCGCTGGAAACTCGTCGAGCATGAGGAGCAGACGGTGTCGGCCTCCCTTTGCCCGCAGGTCCTCGGTCAGGCGGCGTCCGATCTGGTTGAGGAGAAGCCGGATCAGCGGCTTGGTGCGCGCGATGTCGGACGGCGGCACCACGAGGTAGAGCGTCGATGGCCGCGTCCCGCCGACGATGTCGGTGATGCGCCAATCACAGCGGCGAGTCACTTCGGCCACTACCGGATCGCGGTAAAGCCCGAGGAACGACATGGCGGTGGACAGCACGCCGGACCGCTCATTGTCTGATTTGTTCAGCAGCTCACGCGCCGCCGACGCGATGACCGGGTGCGGTCCAGCTTCGCCGAGATGCGCCGTCTTCATCATGGCGGCGAGCGTCGACTCGATCGGCCGCTTGGGGTCGGACAGGAAGGCGGCGACGCCGGCGAGCGTCTTGTCGGTCTCGGCGTATAGAACGTGCAGAATGGCGCCGACCAGCAGCGCGTGGGACGTCTTCTCCCAATGATTGCGGCGTTCCAAACTCCCTTCGGGATCGACGAGAATGTCGGCGATGTTCTGGACGTCGCGAACCTCCCATTCGCCGCGGCGGACCTCGAGCAGCGGGTTGTAGGCGGACGACTTCGCGTTGGTCGGGTCGAACAGCAGCACCCGGCCGTGTCGGGCGCGGAAGCCGGCGGTGAGCTGCCAGTTCTCGCCCTTGATGTCGTGAACAATGGCGGAGCCTGGCCAGGTCAGCAGCGACGGCACAACAAGGCCGACGCCCTTGCCGGAGCGGGTCGGGGCGAAGCACAGCACATGCTCAGGTCCGTCATGACGAAGATAGGCGCCGTCGAACCTGCCGAGCACCACACCATCGGGTCCAAGCAGGCCGGCCGCCCGGACTTCATCGGCTCGCGCCCASCGCGCCGAGCCGTAGGTCTCGACATTCTTGGCCTCGCGCGCGCGCCAGACCGACATACCGATGGCGACCGCGATGGCGATGAAGCCGCCGGATGCCGCGATATAGGCGCCCTCGACGAAAACGTGCGGTGCATAGGCATCGTAGAAGTACCACCACCAGAAGAAGGCCGGCGGATAGTAGATCGGCCAGCCGAAGAGTTCGAACCATGGCCGGCCGAGCTGCGGCTGGAAGCCGAGCTGCCATGCCGTCCACTGCGTCGCGGCCCAGGTGGTCGCGAGCACAATCAGGGAGACGACAAGGATCTGGCCCCAGAGGATTTTGGTGGCCGACATAGTGGAGTCCTTTCTTGATGAGGCGYGCTGTTCACAGGCCCAGCCTCCGCTTGCGGCCGAAGCTCCAGTCGATGCCGCCATCGCTGCGCGCGAGACCGGAGACATGCCGGCCGAGTTTCTTTTCGAGTGAGGGCGACCAGGGCACGAGCTGGAAGCCGAGGCCGTCATCGATCATCGCGAAGCGGCCGGAGGCGAGCGCGATGCGCCGCTGGTAGGCGCCAGCGACGTATTCCCCCGCCGCRGCCTTATTGAATGGGCGGCCGCTYTCTGCCGCGATCTTGGCGCCCACGGCGTCCAACTCGCGCCGGCGGAGCGTCTCGATCAGGTTGCGGCTGAAGCTGACGCCGCGGTTCTGACGTTCGGCCAGACCTCGCCCAATCAGGTGTTCGGCGCGCCGGTCCAGGGCGTCGCGCACCTCCGCGCCGAAGCCCCCGCCACCGAGCGCAACCGGCTCGCGGGCGATCGCCTGTCGATCAAGCCAAGTGGCGCCGGTCGCGGTGATCTGCTGCTCGATGGTGAGGTCTGATCGGACCGCCATCGCGACGCGACGCTGCCCCTTCGCGTCGTCGAACCTGCGCAGCTCGACGATTGAGCCGGGCGCGCTATCGCCGGCGGCGTCGAGATCGGGCAGCTTGATGTGATGGGTGCGGCCGTCCATGCCGTCGACCACGGCATAGGCTGTACCCTTCAGCTCATCGTCGAGACCGCGGGCGACCAGCCGGCCGACGACAGGATCGTCCAGGCTTTCCCCGGCGAGCACATAGTTGGACGCGCCGCGCTCGATGCCGTGTTCGGTCAGGCCGCGATGGATGCGCTTTATGATGTCGCCGCGTTCACCGAGCTGGCGTAGCGTCGTCTCGGCGTTCTCCGAAATCGCCCACTGGCCGGGACCGATCTGATCGGCGAGGCCGAGGGACTCAAGCTTTCGCAGGCGTCCGACCTTGAGCGCATGAAATTCGTCAGGCTGGCGGTCGGGCCGCGGCGCGAGGTCGACGACGCCGGTGCGGTAGCTGTCGCGGGCGAGCTGCCGATCAAGATTGGTCCAGCGCTCCGTGTCGACTTGGCGCTCGAGCGTGCGGCGGATTTCATGATCGGTGCGCGGTCCGAGTTCTTGGGTGATCAGGTCGCGCGCCCGGTCGCGCATGCCCTCCTTGATGTAGTCGCGGGAGATGACGAGGTTTTCGCCATCCTCGCGCACGCCACGCACAATCAGGTGGAGGTGCGGATGCTCGGTGTTCCAATGGTCGACGGCGACCCAATCGAGCTTGGCGCCGAGGTCTTTTTCCATCTGCCCGACGAGATCGCGCGCGAAGGTCTTGAGGTCCGCCATTTCGACGGCGTCGTCGGGCGATACGATGAACCGGAAATGATGCCGGTCATTCTCGCACCGCTCCGCGAACGCCTTCGGGTCAGCGTCATCGGCGCCAGGCCCGAACAGCCGGGCCTTCTCTCCATCCCGGGTGACGCCCTCGCGGCGCAGATAGTTCAGGTGGGTCGCGAGCGGTGCGTTGCGTCCGCCGTGGCGGACCACACGCGCCTTGACGACAGCGCCGCGCGAGCGGGAGGTGATGAGCCGATTGGCCTGCAACGATGCACGCTGGCCGCGGCCGAACCGAGAGCGGTGGCCGGGACCGATCGTCCCTTGCCGGGAGACCGATCCGCCCGCGCGCTGGGCGGCGGCCAACGCTTGGGCGATGAACGGTCTCGCGCGCTGCGCGCGCGTCGAGCGGATGCGGCCTGGCCGGACGCGGAAATCGTTGTCGTCGCTCATGGCGGCAAGACCGCACATCGCGCGATAGCGCTGATTTGCTTATGAAATCGCCGGAGCCGCAGGCTGCGCCGAACAGGCGCACCTCGCGAATTCGCAGCGTAAGCCATTGAAAAAGCACAACCGAACCGAGGCGCACATCGCGCCCCTTTATCCTGCCATCGTGCGGTTGTGCTGCCCTGCTTCCCCCTCCACGCACTCCATGATGCGCTGGAGCCCGCCAGACCGCGATCCGGGCGAAGCGCCGTCATCGCGGGCCTCCACCATCCGAGCGCGCCACGAACAGGCCCGAGGATTGCGGGACGATCGCAGAAGTCTCGCGCGCCGGAGTTGCTGCCGGAGCGTCATCCGGAGGGCTTTCCGTCTGCGCTGGATCGACAGCGGTGGTGCCGCCAGCGCGCGTGATGAACAACGGTGCGCGAGTCCAGGCGCGAGGATCAGCCGCGGCGACGGTGACTGCACCGGGCAGGTCACCGCCGCCGAAGGAAGGGACCAGCGCGGCTACATAGGCGCGGGTCTCGGCCGGCAACGGGCGGCCCGCGAGATACTCTTCGTAGCGCCCTGGTCCCGCGTTGTAGGCCGCAAGAAATCCCGGCGAACCGTAGCGATCATACAACTCGCGCAAGTACGCAGCGCCGGCCAGGATGTTATCGCGCGGATCGTATGGGTTGCGCCCGAGCCTATGGCGGACGCGCAGCTCCGCCCACGTACCGGGCATGATCTGCATCAGGCCCATCGCGCCGGCAGAGGAGATCGCGCGCACATCGCCAGCGCTTTCCGCACGCATGACGGCGCGAATCCACGCGGCCGGAATGCCAAAACGCCGTGCGGCCTCGTCAATGTTGGCCGCGAACGGATGGGTCGGCGCCGTGCGGGTGGCGGGTGCATTCTGAGCGTTCGCTGTAGCGCTTAGTGGCGCGGCGAGGAGCAGGCCGGAAAGGAGAAGGAAGGCTGTCGGTCGGACGGCGTTTGGCCGCCCGACGACAGCTTGATGGCGCGGGCCGGACATCGTTTAGTCCCGCTCGCCGCGCTTGGGCGGACGATTCCAGTGCAGGCTCCAGGCGGATTTGTCCTCTGTCGATTGGAAGAGGTTCGCGCGGATCGGCTGGGCCAGGGTGGGATCGTCGATCTGCAGGGAGACGTAATCGCCGGCCTTTTCGCCGGTGCGTTTCCATCCGGCGCCGATCTCAGGTCCGTCATCGTTGCCGTGGTGAACGCGATAGTCCGGCGCATTCTCGGCGTCGGTGTGCTCGGCGGGGACAAGCACGATATCGAGGTCGAGCGAGAGTGTGCGGATGTGGCCGGCGTAGCCGTTCTTTGTGCGCGTGAATTCGCCGATCTGCGGCATGGAAAGACTCCTTTGTTATGCGGTGAGGTCGAGTAGGCGCGTCGTTCACCGCGTCGCGGCGCGCCATTCGAAGCGGCCGCTGCCGTCTTCATCGGTCCACACGGGCGTTGCGCGGCCGATGATCGAGCGGGCGGAGATCGGACCGAAGTAGCGACCGTCGAGGCTGTCCTCGACGGACCAGTTCATGAGGAAGATCTCGCCGTCGGCGATGCGCCGGCAGCCCTGCCAAATGGGAAGATCGCGGCCGAGACGGTCGCGCGTCAGCGCATCGCCCATTGCGATGCCGTCGACGGTGACGTGTGCGCCGGTGCGGCAGACTTGTTGCCCCGATAGACCGGCGACGCGTTTCATGAGCGGGAGGCCGCGAGGCAGGTAGCCGCGCTCGGCGAGGAACGAGGCGAGCGGCTCGGGTGCGTTCACGGCGACCAAGTCGGTCACTTCGAGCTGCGGCGACCGATCGATTGAATAGAGGCCGACCGGCGTACTGGCGGACGCATTCCAGATCAGCCTGGGCGTGACGTGGATGAAAGACAGGCCACCGATCAGCATCACGGTGAAGTACGTCGTCATGACGTAGCCGAAGCGGGTCATGGCTCGACCTTCCGACGCAGAAGGATGGCTCGATGCTGGTCGGCCGTGTAGCTGCGCGGCTCCTGGCCGGCAGAGAGACGATTGTGAACGTGCCGCCAGTGATGCGGCGAGACCTCGGCCGGATTGATGCCGATCGCCTCGATGGCGTCGACAATCTGCAGGACGCGTTCGACTTTCGGCCAGCTCTCGGCCTTCAGCAGAATGTCGCCGCCGGGGCGCACGAAGGGCAGCGTCTGATAGGGTTCGCCCGGCGAGACCGCGCGCAGGATGTCGATGCGTGAGATGATCGTCCCGAAGTCATTGGCCGCCCAACGGACAAAGGCGAAGACGCTATGGGGCGGGAAGCTGACGACTCGCTGGCGGCGGTCGAGAATCTGTTCCTGGACGTCTCGGCCGAACCGAATCCAGTATTCGATCCTCTTCTCGATCCAGGTCAGTTCGACGCGAGTCAGACCGTCGAAGAGGAGCGCCGCCGGTACACGGCGCAAATGAGCAGCGCCGTTCATGGCGTATCTCCTTCGGTTGGGGGAAACTCGCGGGCGAGCAGTTCGCGCAGCATGTCGGCGACGGTGACGCCGCGCTGAAACGCGGCGATCTTGATCTGGCCGCGCATGTCGGGCGTGACGTCGATGGTGATGCGCGCGGTGAAATTGGCGGCGTCGCCACCGCGCGCGGCGCGCGGATCGGGGGCTTTTACCCAGCTCTCAGGATCGGCTGGACGTGCAGTGAAGGCACGCTTGTGGAATCGCTCCGTCATGGCGCGATCCTCCCGACCTCGGCGCACAGCGCAGTGATTTCGCGCGCTGCCGGGCCGTGCCCGTTGATTTCCGAGACGAGGCGTCCAGACCGCGCGGTGTCGGCGAAAGCGACACGTTGGCCAATTGTGGACGCGAGCACCGGCGGATCGTGATCGGCCAGTGTCTCGGCCGTCTCGCGGGCGATGATGGTGCGCGCGGCGCATCGGTTGAGGACGAAGCGGGCGGCGAGCTGTGGACGATAGATCCGCGCTTCGCGGAACAGCGACAGCATCTCCGCGGAGGCCCAGCCGTCGAACGGCGAGGGCTGTACAGGGATCAGCACCAGGTCGGCGGCGAGCAGCGCGGAGCGCATCAGGCTGGCGACGCGGGGCGGTCCGTCGACCACCACATGATCTGCGTCTCTCGCCAGCTCAGGCGCCTCGCTGTGAAGCGTGTCCCGCGCCAGACCGACAACGCCGAAGAGGCGCGGCAGGCCTTCGCGCCCGCGCTGCTGTGACCAGTCCAGCGCCGAGCCCTGCGGGTCGGCGTCAATGAATAGAACGCGCCTTCCCCTGCTGGCCCATTCACCGGCTAGATGCAGCGCGAGCGTCGTCTTGCCGACGCCACCCTTCTGGCTGAGGAGCGCGACGATCATGACGCACCGCCACCGCGCCGGGTGGGAGTCGCCTGGGTGAGTCTCGCATGCGGCTTGGCCGGATGTACAACGTCATGGCCTGGATCGGACGTGGATAGGCGTGTGCCACGATCCGCCCAGGCCTGGAGATCGTCGAGGGCATAGACGATGCGGCCGCCAAGCTTGCGATAGACTGGTCCGGTGCCATAGGTGCGGTGCTTCTCCAGAGTGCGACCGGACAGACCCAGGAAGCGCGCCGCCTCGGGCGTGCGGAGATAGCGTGGAGGGGTGTCGAGTCGCGCTGCTGGCATGGCTGCCTCCGGGTGTCGGCTGCGCCTCCAGCGTGCGGTGGCGAAGCGACGACCACGATGGCGAAGCACGGGCGTCAAGGTGGATGACGGAGTGAGGCCCCCGCGTGCGCGTACCCCTCTCGGCGATGGTTGAGGCGAACTGTTGTGCGGGTTAGCGGCCGGCGAGCAGGCGGAGATAGCCGCCGCGCATCATTGTGTGCGCATCCTTGACCAAGCGGATCGTCTGGGCACGGATGGACGACGTCTTCCATTCGGTAGCGGACTGCCACTGCCTGTTGAACAGCACCCAGGCGATTTCGCGATAAGTCGCGCCCGCGGATCGGCCATCGAGCGCGCGCACCATGCGCACCAGCCGCAAGCGGTGGCGCGGCGTGAGTGTGAGCGCGCGCGGTAGCGGACCGGCGGCGCGTCGGAACAGGCGGCGTTGGAATCGCAACGCCGCTTCGGCGCGAATGTGGAAGCTGTCGTCGAGCGGTATCAGGACGGCGAGCGGTTGAGCCGGGCTGATAGCGTCGGCGATCAAATAGTGGTCACCATCGGGATCGGCCAGGATGATCGCGCTTCCATCATCGCGGTGCGCGTGCAGCGTGGCGTCGGTCAGGTCGAGCTGTTCGAGCCGCCGGGCCGTGCGAAAGACGGCTGGCGCGGCTTCAAGCATCAGAACACTTGCGACAAGCTCGGGCCGCCAGAAAATCGCGGTCTCGCTGGCCGAGCGGTCGGGATCGAGCAGGAAATCGCAACCCCCATTGCAGGGCTGCGCTCCTGCGAGGCAATGAGGTGTCTGACCGGCTGATCGAAATGCCGCGCAGCCGGTCATAGTCGCCGCGATAGTCGGGATTCCGGCGCAGAAATTCCCACGCGAACCCTTGCCGCTCCAGCCGGTTCAGCGCGCGTTCGGTTGTATGCAATCGCCAATCGGGCGGCTCGGCCATACGCGTCTCCTCATGCGCGCGGAGTGGCCCCTGTCTCTTATACACATCTAGATGTGTATAAGAGACAGGGTCTGCTCTGATCGCCAATCGGGCGGCTCGGCCATACGCGTCTCCTGGTCCGCGCTTTGAGTGGCCCCCTGCACACTAAGCTTGCCGCCGCCGAGGCGCGGCGGAAGTCCCCAAAACCGCGGGGCGCGATGCCCCGCACAACCGGGAAGAGTGTCCTGCTCTAGGACACACGGGGACGGAGGAGCTCGCGATAACCCGTCGTGGTCATCCAGCGGGCACGGGCGAGATGGCTGTCGTGAATCGTTCGGGCGCGGTCGGGATCGCCGTCGGGATCAAGCCCGAAAAGAATTTGCACCGCCTCACGCCAATCGGCGCCTTCGGCAGCGGCGTCGAGGAGCCGGATATAGAGCGCAAGATGGCTTTCGTCGTAGCCTGTCAGGCGGTCACCGTCGGGCGGACGATCCTGAAAAGTAATGACGGTCATCGACGCGCTCATTTTCTTTGGTTAATCGATCGTATCCACATCGCAACTGCAAACCAGACCGACAACTGAAATTTCCCGATGCTTTTCACGCATCGCGCCGGACCATCTGCGGCATCGCGAGCGGGCTTCGCGGCCGTGTATTATAACACGTAGCGCTATAATGCACGATTGCCTTCTAACCTGCGGATGGACATTCGCAGAGTTTTTGGAGCCAACGTCAGGAGGTATCGCGTCGCTGCCGGTCTGAGCCAGGAAGCGGTCGCCGTGAAGATGGGCGTGGACCGCGCCTATGTGAGCGGCATGGAGCGGGGCCAGCAGAATGTGACGTTGTTGACGATGTGGCATTTGTCGGAGGCGTTGGGTGTGAGACCTGCCGACCTTCTCGATGAGACGGTGGAGGACGCTGAGACATAAGTCTCAGCGAGTCGCGGAGCGAATCCCGACTCGCCGGCGCGATCCGCACAGTCGGATCGACGGAAACGTGCAAAGCCGGCAAGCCGCTAACGCGTAAAACCGACGTTGCGCCAAAAGCCGGATCGGCGAACCCTGAAAGGACTTGCCCCGCCCGATGATCGGGCGGGGCGTCCTGAGCCAGTCGGTCAATCCGCGTTGCGGCGGCTGGGGCGGGACCAGATGAGGCTGTAGCCCTCGCCGCCTTCGTCGTCGAAAAGGTTGGCGAAGATAGGGGCGGTGAAGCTCGGATCGTCCAGCTTGAGACCGAGATAGTCGCGGCCCTCGTTGGAGCGCTTCGACCAGGCGGCGCCGATCTCAGCCTTGCCAACGAAGACGCGGTGCGAAGGGGCGTTGTCGTTGGAGCGAGTCTCCTCGGGGACGATGCGGACGTTCTTGGCCTGAACGCTTAGGGTAACGATTTCGCCGGTGTAGCCGTTTTAGGTCAGCCGTCAACTGTCCTTCTGAAACGAAGCATCGGTGTTTGCTTCGTTATTTGCTGGAGGACACTTCCGAGATGTCCTTTAGCGCGATCGCGGCGCCCCGTGATGGAGCGCCGCGTCGATGGTTGAGCGCTTCAGCGCGACCAGATGAGAGCGAAGCCGTCTTCGTTCTCCACGAGGCTTGCGTAGATCGGAGCGGGGAAGCTCGGATCGTCGAGCTTGAGGGAGTGATACTCCCGGCCCGTCTCCTTGGCGACCTTCTTCCAGGCAGCCCCGATCTCGATGTTGCCGACGAGCGCGCGGAGGTCGGGCGACTTCTCGCTGTCCTTCTCGGCGACGACCAGGCGAGCCTTGACGCTGAGGTTGAGGGTCTTGATGACTCCGGCGAACGAACCGTCTTCGTTGCGGGTGAACGTACCGATCTGAGCCATAGGTCTTCTCCTTTGCTGTATCAGGTCGCGACCATCGCGGCCTTGATGGCGATCGGAAAACACCGGGCGACCGGCCCGCACCCGAAGGGCTGAAACGCAGTGGAAGGCGGCGCAGGGACGAGCTTCTTGCCTCGCGAGGAAGCCGCGCGGAGGCGTTAGCCGAGCACGGCGGGGAAGAAGGTCGTCATCGCGCTGTTGCGGGAACGAGGGCGGGCTGCGCAGCAGCCGAACGCGGTGTGAGATACGCCAGCAAGAAAGGCCGCAATGGACGCACTTCTGGACAGCCCTGCGAAGGAGAGACTCTGGCTTACGGCATAGAAACACCAACGACCACGGTCTGACGGACTATCGAGACACTTCCTGCGCATTGGCCACCCTCGTCATCCGAGAAGCTGCGAGGACGACATGATCCAGCTTCGTCCGGCAACGAGCTATCGGTGCATCGTGCGGCAAGAAGGCTGGGCGGGAAACGACATCATCATCGACCCTCTCCGTGCTCACCGACCGACGATCGTAGCAACTGGGGGCGACGACGGTGATCAAGCTCCTTCGTTAACTGCGCGATGCGGTGCTCGGCCCTGTCGGCACGGCGTTCCGCTTCGGTCGCGCGCCGCAGGAGTCCGGCATTCTCGGTCGCGAGCTGGCGAAGCTGACCCTGCATAATATCGACGGCGATGCGTTGTTCGGCGGCCTTCTCGGCGACGGCGGCGATCCGATCAGGAGCCCGCCGCTGCTGACGGACGCGGATCAGCTCGTCGAGGATATCGCGGTGATTGGCGTAGATGGCATTACGTCCAACGCGCGCCTCCCTCGCGAGAGCTGCGACGGTCAATTGCCGTTCGATCATCGGAGACCCCACGGAGCTGCGGGCCAGGCGGTCGAGGGCAGCGCGCAGCTTCTCGGCTGTCGCTTGCACGCGCCGATCAAGTGGGTTTGCGGCCGTCATCTTCGGCATGGGCTCCTCCTGTAGCGGAAAGATCGGAAAGGACACGCTCGCACTCGGCAATGCGCGTTCTGGCGAGAGCGATGCTCGATGCATCGAGTCGATCGTCGGCGACCAAAGCGATGTTGCGATCAAGGCGCGCTTGCCAGACCGGGCGGTGCCGCTCAGTGACTGCGAAGTTAGCGCAGCTCATGCAGGTGCTCTCGGTGCGCCACAGCGGGTTCGGACCGCGTTCGTCCCCCATGCAAGCGGCGGACTCGACGCGATAGACACAATACCCCCAGTCGCAGACGCCGAGCCGCATGCCGCTCTCCTCGATGAGGAAATCGACATAGCCGGCGAGTTCGCCGTCGCGGGTCCGGCCGCGGAAGCGCGACCGCGACGACAGCATGCGCCCCGCCTTGCCGCCAAGACGCGACGCGGTGAGCAACTCCTCGAGCGCAGATCGCGTCTCGTCGAGTGTTTGCGCATCGACGAGTTCGCCGAGATCAAAATCTGTTCCGACATAGGCGCTGTCGGTCATAATGCGGGTCACATGCCCGAAATGATGCTGCAAGGCATGAAGGCCGGTGCGGTCGCGCTTGCCGACGAAGCGGGCAAAGGTCTTACGGCCTTGGTGCGTGGTCAGACGCCAAGGCGTTCCATCGTCGTTGAGCGGCATGTCGATGAAAGCCGCAAATCTCTCGTTCAGACGGATAACGAGAGAACTGCCCGTTGGGACCTCCGGCACGCGGCGATCGATGATGCCGTTCCCGGCGATGGAGAGCCACAGGTCCAACCGGCCGCTCTGAGCGCGCAAGGGTTCTGAGAGACGGCGCAAGACGTCGACGGCACGCAGAACGGGCGGCGGCGCTGGCCAGAGGTGCGGCACGCCGGCATCGTTGCCGGCGGTCTTGAATATCCGGCCGCGGAGATAAGCAAAGGCTTCCGTCTTATCTGCGGACGGATGCTCCTCGACGCAGTGAGCATTGAGCGTCAGAATCTCCGAGGCTCTTGCGCCGACCAGATAGGCAATGGTGACGAAGCAAGCTTCCTGGATGCGATTGATCAGCCCGCGCAGGTGCCTCGTTCGCGTCAACGGCGGATGCCAGGGCACGTTCTCGCCCTCGATCGTGGAAAACCGAAATGAAGACACGAGTGCCCGGACGGCCTGCCGGTGAACGAAGAAGGAGCGACTTTGATCATCCATGCGAAACGGCACGGCCTGGTCGCGTAGTGCGATCACGTCATCGGCCGGCTGTCCGATGAGTCGGATCGCGGCCGAGACGAGCGGCACGGCGATGGCATCGGGCGTGAATGGCAGGCGCTGCACGGTATGGCGGCTGAATCCGGAATGAGCGCCTACGCGGTCTTCGTCGAACGGGTGCTCTGGTGGTGGGCATGCGAGCTTGCGCCGTTGCTGGTAGAGGGCGAGCAAAAGGTTGGCGTAGTCGTGACGGGTCCCAGGTCTGATCAGCGCGCCATTGTGTCTTCGTCGCCCGGCAATGTCGTGCATGAACCGGGCGGCGGCATCGCGATCGAGGTCGCCGAAGCTGCGCATTGCTTGGCCAGCCATCCATCGGATCAGGATGCGGAGCTTGACGGCCGCGGCAACAAGGGTTCTCGCGCGGGCGTGCCGCCTGCCTGGCGGCGGATCGAGGCGAAGCGACCACAAAAAGATGCGCGCATCTTCCAGCCAGCGGCCCCAACATGGGTCTGTGAAGCGGCTGCCGTCTGGCAGTTCGAAATCCCAATCGATCTGGAGCTGCGATCTCCGCAGGTCGGATCGCAGGCCATCGAGATGCCATTGCGGGTCCGACCATAGCGACTCTGCCGAAACCTTCTGCGGCGGATCAACGTCATGCGTGGGATCAGCTTGGAGCAGCATGATTACTCCAGCTCCGGCAGGGCGGGCATGTCGTTGGCAAGCGCACGCGCGGCCTCATGCATCGCAGCCGGGAAATCCGGAAGGATGTCCTGGGTGAGAATCCGCCACGACGGCGCGTAGAGGAGATTCCACCGTTGGGGGTCGAGCCGGTTGCGGGCTTGTTCGAACCGATCGATGGCGGCGAGGATACGCGCCAGATGTTCAGGGTCGATCGGGATCACGAGACCGGGACACGCAAGGCATCCGCCAAAATGCGGGCACAGGCGCTCGGCGCCATCTCGACCAGGAATGACCGGCGCGAGACAATCATGGGCGAAGGAAGCGGTGCCACGACGTTGGCCAAGCCGCAACGGCGCGCCTATAGGCTTGTCCCCGCGCACCCATGCGATCATCAGGTCTTGCAAGCGAGCGATCGTCTGGCGCTGTAAGCGTGTCGTCTCCTCGCTCTTGAGATACGTCTCGGTCGTCGCGGCGTTGGCGTGATTGAGGATCGATTGGGCCACGAGAATATCGCCGCCGGAGGCGCGATAGTGTTCGGTTGCGACAGTGCCGCGAAACAAAGCGGGCGCAAAGCCGGCGATCCGGGAACGCGTGCTGTCGGGATGTGCCGCGTTCCACTCATCGATGCGATGGTTGGCGCGCTTCGTGAATCGGAGGATAGCGCGCCTGAGGACGGAATGCTCGACCACCTCCGTGCGGCTACGAAGCGAATGGCGGGTGGACTCGGTATAGATGCTGCGCGTCAGAAATAGCCGATCCTGCTGCATGGGCGAAGCATCTGCAACAAGCGGTTCAGTCAGGGCCAGCATCATCGCGATCAGGTTCGGCGCGGCGTATCGTCGACGCCGATCGAACGAGCGGCGCTGCGCCTTCTGGAGACGCGCATTGGTCTTGGCCTTGTTCCAGTCGATGATCACGCGATGCTCGTCGAGCGGATGCGGGATGAGACAGTCGCGACGGATATGACGCAGCGGATCGGGATTGGCGGCGGTCTGGATGGCGATCGCCAGAAAGAACGGAACGAGCGTATCGGTAGTGATGTGAAAATACTGCGTGATGGTGCGATAGCCGCCCCAAGACTTGACGAGCGTGGCGGACTTGATCCCGTGTTCTTCGAGAACAGCCCTGTCGGGCATGCGACCGTCCTCGATGCGGCTGATCCGCCAAATCCATCGATCGAGCCCCTGACCGCGCAGTATCTTGGGCGGAAGCTCGGTGCGCCGGATGACATCCTGCCCATGTTGAAACCGGGCCCAGACCTCGTCGATCTCCTCGTAGCAGGCGCTGAGGATCGCCTTGATCTGATCGGACGGCAGCCGCCGGCGCGGTTGCTGATGCATTCGCCTGCCGGGAAAGGGATTCCAGGGAATCTCAAGATCGCGTGCGAGCGTTCCAGGTCGATTGCGCTGGCACCATGCGAGGAGCGGCCGAAATGTATTGAAGGCCGTGGCATGCGCACCGCGCGGCGCGCGGGAGGTCGACTGCGCCTTGAGCCAGAGCACGTAGCGGCCGAGCGCGGCGGTATCGACATCAGCCGCCGTCTTAATCGTCTCATCGTCGACAACGTAGCGGGCAAAGCGGAGGATCGCTGCCCAGGTCGTTCGGCGGGTCGTGGGCCTTTGGCCGACGCCATGCTCTCGGAAAGCCTGGACCATGAGCCCGCGCAGGTCGGCAGGCAGGCCGGAAAGCTGCTCGGGGTCGAACCGTTGGATTGGCCGACCTCCGGCATCGGTGAATATGACCTTATCGGTGATGAGGTCAGTTGCCGCATTGTCCGGCGCCGCAACCGTGATGCGCCGATTGATCGACTTCCTTTTACGCGCGGCCATGAGGCACCAACTCGCCGTAAAGATAGGCCAGGCTCTCGGCGAGCGTGTCGGCATGAAGTTCGACGCAGCGCAGATAGATTGCCGTTGACTGAATCGAGGCGTGTCCGAGCAGGACCTGCACAATCTTCAGCGGATTGAGATCTGGTGTTGTCGCCGCCTGCTTCTGCAGGCGCACGAGCATGGTCATCGCAAATGTATGGCGCAACCAATGGCCCGATCCTGTCAGCCCTGCCGCCTGAAAGGCCGTGCTGAACGCAGCGGAGAACCTCGCTCTCGACACGGGATCGCCGTTGCTGTTGAGGAACAGCGCTGATGACGGCCGATAACCGGGGCGGGTTCTGCGTCGGAGCTTCACCAGCGCCGCACGCTGTTCTCCTGCATACCAGTGGGTTCGGTCGATCAGCCGCAGCGGCGGATAGACGGTGCGCGGCCGGTCGCCCTTGGTCACGGTCAGCGGCATTCCGACGAGTGGGTCCACGTCGATGTCCACGTGAGCAACATCCGGCACCTGATGGAGCTGCAAGCCGCATAGTTCCTTGCGGCGCATGCCCGTGGCCAAAGCCCATTCGGCGATCAGGTCATAGGGCGACGAAAGATGCTGAAAAAGCGATTGGAGTTGATCGACGCGCAGCGGTCGCGGCAGACGTTCAACCTCCGAAACCGTCAGAGTGTTCGCCATCACGGTCGCAGGCCGATGATGCAAATGCGCCAGCATGCCCTGACGACGCACTGAGCGGAGCGACACCTCAACGTAGTCGAAGGGCAATGCTTCGATCAGACCGCGTCGATGCGCCCATGTATAAAAGCGGCAGACCGTCCGGATACGATCGTTCACGGTGGACCGGGCATAAGGTCGCCCGGTATGAGGGCTCGGCGTTGCCAGCATCCGATTCCGGTAGCCGGCGATCGTTCCCTCATCGGCGAGGCGCCAGTCCAGCTCGCTCTGCTCCAGGCTGTCGAACCAGTCATGCAGGTGCTCGCTATACGTCCTCAGCGTCTCCATCGCATGCGAGCGGCCGGGAATGGTGGCGAGTTCGATCAGGTAGCCGAAGGCAGGTTCGACAATCGACATCTGCGCGTCGAGCAAGATGGGGAAGCCTGCCGGAATCCCTTCAACACCGGGCACTGCCCGTACAATCGAAACCATCCTGCTCTCCGGTGACGAAGCACCCGGAGGTGCAAGAGGACATCGACATCGCCCAAGTGCTTACCGTGTCGATGAAACTGACAGATGACAGCACGCGAATAAAAGATACACGGAGCGCCTTCGGCGCGAGTCTTCCTTGAGATGCGAGGGGTTCCCCTCGCGCTCTCCCGTTCGCCACGTGGCAGAGGTGCAGGACTTCGCCTGCACCCCTTCAAATAGCTTGTCGTGTCGCCGCCGCGTCAAGCGTTGTCCTCGCTACGCTGCGGGAACGCTTGACTCGGACGTCTGCGTGCCAGGCTCTCAGGCAATGCCGCTAAAGGACACTTCTCAGCACATGACCTAAGTTGTTGCCGGTCTTCTTGAAGGTGCCGATGGTCGCCATGATAGTTCTCCTTGAACTCTGTTCCGAGCCCGCACCATTGCGGTCTCGATGGCGATCGGCAGGCCGGAGGCGATCGACGCGACATCGCTTGCGACCGCAGCGCAGCGGAGGATGGGGGCCAGGCGACTTTGTTGTTTCGCGAGGAATGACGGCACAGCCGGCAGGGGAAGAAAGTCGATAGGCGCCATTGCCGCATAGGCGATCGAGGCGCAGCCGGCCTTCGGTCAGATCAGCCCATTGAAGAGGCCGTTTTGGAGCGGTCGGTTAGACAGAGATTGATCAAGGAGAACGTGGCGGGCACGGCGCTGCCGTCACGATTTCGGCAGCAACAGAGTCGGCGATTCCACGGAGCGGTTCCAGGCTTGACCGCGTCCCGATGCCGACAGAGCTCTGGCAAGAAAGCCAGCGCACCGATGCTTTGATCGCGCGACCGAACAGCGTCACGCTGCTCCAGCGGAAGACTGCGATGACGCGACACGGGTCGGCCGAGGCTTAGGTCTGCGCGCCTATCGCCATCTCGGGGTTTCGATGACGGGGGGCGGCGCGGTGAAGATCGGCCGAAGGTTCCACCCTCCGCTGCTGTTAGCGTTAGGCACGCGCCAAGCCCCGCCCCGACTGTCCGGGCGCTGCCATAGCTGTCACCCGAACGAACGCGGTGATGCCAACGGCAATCGCACCGACGACGGAAAAGATGACCTGCCACGTATCGGAGGGCATGGTGTGCTGCACGATGCCGTGGGTGGCGTGATAGCCGGCGAGCGCCGCGGGCGCGACGAATGCGAACGCGATCGCGAGGCGCAGCCAGAGCGGCCTCGCGAAGGCGAGTAGGAACTGGCTGATGCCGAACGTCAGTGCGGCGGCAACCAGGCCAACGACGATGCCGCCGATCCAGCCTGCGCCGGTCTGATAGGCCCAGACTCCGGCAGTGACGCCGACGAAGGCAGGCAGCGCGAATACAGCAAGGGTGAACAAGAGCCAGCAGAGCATGCCAATGGCGGCGATGCTGGCGAGGATGCCAATGAAGATCATGGCGATGGTCTCCCGTGAGAAAAGGTCTGACGGTCGCGCCTTCCACCACCACCMCGGCGCGACCACGAGTATAGCCGCAAACAGGCGTCAGCAGGAGTGGAAATCCCGCTGGCCTTCTGCGATGCAGCTTACGTGGCACTACGCCCCTTCATGGTTGGAAGGGGTCGAATTCGTGGATCACGGCGCCGGGATCGCCGTCATATTCGGCGGCCGGCATGACGCCATAGTTGCCAGTGTCAGCATGAAAGACGACCACGCAGACCATGAGGGTGGTGGCGAGGTTCCAACCGTTAGCGAAAGCGAGGGATTGAGACATCGATCCGGCTCCTGTGCAGAGGCGGGGACCATCCCCGCGCGACAGGCGCCCGATGTGTTCGGCAGAGGGCCGCAATCACCGCGAAGGCGAAGACGCAGCGGCGGCACGCTTCGCGTAAGCCGACCCTTTACGGGTTGATGGCGTCAGGCCCTCGGCCGGACCAAGGATCAGCGCTACTGCGAGCAGGGTGGCGCCCGCCGGCAGGAGTCCGGTTGTCAGGGCCGCGTGGCTCTCGGCTGGAACATCGTTACCGTCACGATGCGACGGCTGATCGGCTAGAATGGACTGTGAGTCGGCGCGCGGTAGAGGTCGTCACAATCACTCGAGCCGCAACAGACAAAACGTAAGGGAGCAAGGCATGGGAGAGATCAACATCCCTCGCGATCAACAGAATGCCCTCAAAGCGATAGACACCAACGATCTGGACAGGCTTGTCGATCAGGCGATCCGGGAAGAACGATCGGGCGATCTGCATGGTCTCCCTCTCACAAGCTGCGGTCCTTACATCTCGACAAAACTCCATTACTTCGAACAGGCGCTGGCGAAACACCGCGTGGCCAAGGCGCCACGAAAGCGGGCGGAAACAGGAGACGCCCTTCGACGTGCAGGCCATGATTTGTCCTTCGCCGTCGGGCCATGAAGCAACGGCTGGAAACCGAACGGAAGGAAGCGCAGCTCTTCATCGTCGATGACCAGATCATACCGCCTCATCGCTTCAGCAAGCATCTGAGTGTCAGGGTGAGCTATCGGTGGCGCCGAACTGTCGATGACGAGTGGACGTTTGGCAGCATAACGTTCGTCCACGACGTCGATCTTCGTCCGGACTATACGACACCGGCCCCCAAGCGAAAGCCGAGCGCCGCCAAGCAGGAGCAGGACCTACAAAACAGGCTATATCAAACCTGGGAGCACTTTATGAGAGGTGCGCTCTATTCGGTCAGGGACTATTTCAGGGAAGGCGGTGACGGAGACAAGATTCCGGACACCTTCCAGGCGACGGTCGATTCTCACTCCCGCGGGTTGAACAATTACAGCACGCAGTTCTGGCGCCAGCAGCCTTGAACTCTTTCGCCGATCAGGATGGCGGAAGGTGAAAGATGGCGGCGCTTACGCGCCGCCGAACTTCCAGACCGGGATGCCGAGCTTGCGGGCCTTGTCAGCGAGATTGTCCTGAATGCCCGTGCCCGGGAAGTGCATGACGCCAATCGGCAAGACGTCGAGCATCTGGTCGTTGCGCTTGAATGGCGCGGCCTTGGCGTGCTTCGTCCAGTCGGGCTTGAAGGCAATCTGCGGCACGTTGCGATGATCGGCCCAACGTGCGGCGATGCGTTCGGCGCCCTTTGGGCTGCCGCCGTGCAACAGCACCATGTCCGGGTGCTTGGCGTGAACCTGATCGAGCTTGGCCCAGATGAGCCGATGATCGTTGAAGTCGAGGCCGCCGGTGAGCGCGATCTTCGAGCCAGCCGGGAGAAGGACTTCGTTCTTGGCGCGCTTCCTGGCGGCGAGGAAGTCACGGCTGTCGATCATCGCCGAGGTCAGGTGGCGGTGGTTGACCATCGATCCGCTGCGTGGCCGCCACGATGAGTTGGTGTGGCGTTCGAAATGCTGGGCGGCCTGGTCGCGCATCAACTCGAAGGCGTCACGGCGTTCGATCAGCGTCTGGCCCTCGGCGGTAAGCCGCTCCAGCTCGACGGACTTCACCTCGGAGCCGTCCTGTTCCCGCTGGCTCCGCCGCTGAGCCTGCTCGTTGTCGTCGAGCTCGCGCTCGATCCGGCCGGTCGCGCGATGGAAGAGGTTGACGGTCGACCAGAGCAGATCGTCGAGATCGGGCTCGAGGCGGGTGTCCTGCAAGGTGACGATCAGCGCATCGAAGATGTCGGCGATGGCGCCGGCGACGGCGTTCCCCTCGGGCAGCGGCCTCGGGTCGAGTTCGTCCTGGAAGGGACGGAAGCCGTAAAGCTGAAGTTCGGTGAGAACGTGGTCGGTGGGAGATGAAGCGTGATGGGGCTCGAAGTCGTCGCGATCACTCGTCATGGGATGCTCCTTCGTCGGTCTGACCGCGACCCTCGCGGCCTTCTGGCGACGAAAGCCGTCGGGCGGGCCGGACCTGCACCCAGAGCGAAGCGCAGGGCCGAAGCGTCAGCGGAGGATGGCGAAGCCCGGTTGTTTTGCTTCGCGATGCAAAGGCCCGGAGGGCCGGCGGAAAAGAACCGGGCGCAGCCATTGCCGGGCCGGACCGTTTGACGGCCGATCGCCCTCTCGAAGGCCGGGTCGCGGTCTTTCCGGCGAGATGGGAAGCAGCCAGAGCGATAGCGCTGACGCTGCCGCCGCTCTGGTCTCATCCCTCCGGAACTACACCGCCTCTGTCGCGATGAAGCGTGCGACATCTTCCGGGGCGAGCTGGACGCGGACGTTGGCCCGAAGTGCAGAGATGCCGATCAGCCTGAGATCCTCATTGAGGTCGCCGAGCATTGGCGACAGTGCAATCGCCTCGATCCCGACAGCGTTTGCGCGTGCGACCAAGCTATCTCGCGCGATGTCGCCGGCCGTGTCGTCGTCACGCACGATGTAGAGTCGGCGGAGTGTTGCCGGGAACAGGACGGCTCCGAGGTGCGCGGCCGATAGAGCGGCGACCATCGGCATACGGGGCGCGACCATTCGCAGCGACAGAATGGTTTCGATGCCTTCGCCGGCCGCCATTACGTCATGCGCCACGCCGAACCGGACGGCGTGGCCGAGGAGGTCGCCCATAGCCCGCCTGGGCGTATCAACCGGCGCCTTGCCGCCGCCGTCGGGTGCAAGCCAGGTGCGGTGCGCTCCGGTGATCCGGCCGCCAAGGTCGGTGACGGATGCAATTATCGCCGGCCAGCTCTCGGTCGGACTGTGCTCGCCCGGCCTGTAATAGCATCGGGGATGGAAGCGCAGCGATCCGGTTCCGTGCAAAGCCGTGATGCCGCGTTGGCGCAAGTACGTTTCCACGACCGTGCCCGGTATCGGTTGCGACATGGCGAAGAGCCGGCGTGCCGCCTCCGGCGATCCGGTCGGCGCTGGCGCCTGTCGCGGACTTGATTGCCGCTCGGGATGCGGAAGGCTAAGGAAGGTTCGCGCCTCATCGGCGACATCGTTGAAGTCGACCAGACCGCGCGTCTCGCGGATGACATCGAGCAAATCGCCGTGTTCGCCAGTAGCGGCGTCGGTCCATTTGCCTGCGGCGCCCTTGCCGGACTCGGCGCCCTTTAGGCGGACGAACATGGACCGCCCCGGCGTGTTGCGAGCATCGCCTACCAGCCAGTAGTGTCCCTCGCGGCGGCCGTTGGAAAGATAATGACGGCAGACTGCCTCAGCCTGCATGGCCATACGGCGCGCCAGATCGGATGCGTTGTCCGACATCGTATCCTCCGAGACGAAAAGGGCCTGTCTCTTATACACATCTAGATGTGTATAAGAGACAGATCGTGTCCTCCGGAACGAAAAAGGGCCCGCCATCGCTGGCGGGCCCCCTGACGTGCGATTGGTTCCTTCGTTACTCGGCCGCTGTGGCGTGTTGTTCGAGCGCGACCGATACATCCTCGGTCACTTCCTCATCTTCCACCACGGCCGTTTCGCCGCCGTCCGCCGCCATTTCTACGCCCGCCGTATCGGCGTCTGCTTCCGCGGCGTCGATGGCGTCGGTCTCAACGGCGTTCGGCACGTCGCGACCGGGCGTGCGCAACGGTTCCGGAAGCCATCCGGACTCCGCCAACAGCGTCTGGGCCTGCTCGGCCATCTCGGCCTTCTTCAGGTGCTCGATGCGGTCGCCCGCGCGCGCACCTTTCGCCTCCCGCACGGCCGCCAGGATGCGGGCCTTGGTCACCCGGCCGAAATAGGTGCCGATCGTCGGCGTCCAGCCGGCTACGACCATGTCGAGATCGACGGCCTGGGCGATCCGGTCGGCGTGGGCCAGCGCGCGAGGCTTGCGATTGTACGCCTCATAGATCGCGTTGACCGACAGCGAGACGCAATGCGCGAAGAGCGCCTGACGGCTGTCACCGTCGAACGCCATAAGCCCGTCCCAGAGGTCAGCGGGTTCCTTGGGCAGAGCAGAAAGCCAAGCCTGATGCCGCGCGTCGAAAGCGACAGCGAGCGTGCTGTCCGCGAGGCCCGGCGCCTGAGCGCTGAAACCGGTGCTCTTCAGATCGAGCTCAAGACAGGTGTCCTGCGCATAGCGGTAGAACACCTTGAGGCACAGGGCGTGAAGCGCGGCGACGAAGGCGATGTCAGGATTCTCGCCCAGCGCGTGGCGAAGCGCGAGGGTCCGATGGGACGTCAGCTCGGTCATCAGCCTATCGGGGATCGGCTTGATACCACCGTCTTCCTCGGGCTCATCCGCCGGAGGCTCCGTGCCTGCGACGACGCTCGCACCGTCATGCCCGGTTCGCACCGCGATCGTCGGCTCGTTGGCCGGATCGGTCTCGGCGTCGTTCTCCGGTGCGATCGGACGTTCGTCCTCGGGGCGGACATAGCCGCGCTCGATGCGCAGGACGCCCGAACCGTCGATGCTGACGAAGGCGCCAGCTCGCGCGACCTCCTCGGGATCGAAGGCCTGGGGGCGATCATCGAAGGCGGCAAGCGCCGTCTCGATCTCGCCGAGCCGGCGATCGACCTCGTCGGGCAGCTCCTCGGCTTCGGCGTAGGTCTCCTCCAGGCCGTCCATCTCGGCCTGCAGCGCATCGCGCGTCGCCTGCTCATCGTCGGTGAGCGGAATCTGCTCGCCGCGCAATTGCCGCAGCCCATAGGTGTGGCCGTAGGCAAAGTCGGGCGCGACATCGATCCACTTCCAGCCCTCGGCGCGGATCGCCTCGGACTGCTCGCGCAGTTTCTCCGCCACCAGCATGTCGAGGAGACCGACATCCTGCAGCCAGCCACCATCGTCGCCCTGGAACAGATCGCGCAGAATCACGCCGCCCGCCTCGGTGTAGGTGTCGAGGCCGATGAACTGCGCGCGCTTGTCCGACGCCCGCACGGCGCCCTCGGTGAGCATTCGGCGGATGATATGCGGCTCCTTGGAGTAGGACTGGCTCAGCCGCTGGAACACTTGCTCCTGGCGCTCATGATCGCCGTTGACGGCGAACGCCATAAGCTGGTCCAGCGTCATGCCGTCGTCGGCATAGATGTCGAGCAGCTTGGGCGAGACGGATGCGAGGCGGAGGCGCTGCTTGACGACCGACACGGCGACGAAGAAGGCCGCGGCGATGTCCTCCTCGGATTGACCCTTCTCACGCAGCGCCAGAAAGGCCCGGAACTGATCGAGCGGATGTAGCGGCGCGCGCTGGACGTTCTCGGCGAGACTGTCTTCCTCGGGAATGCCGTCCTCGCGCACGACGCAGGGCACGGGCGCGGTCTTGGCCAAGCGCTTCTGCTTGACCAGAAGTTCAAGCGCGCGGAAGCGCCGGCCGCCAGCCGGAACCTCGAACATGCCGGTCTCGGCGCCTTCGGTATCGCGAACCGGCCGCACGGTGATGCTCTGCAGGAGCGTGCGCCGGGCGATGTCCTCGGCCAGCTCGTCGATCGAGACGCCGGCTTTGATCCGGCGGACATTGGACTGGCTCAGCACCAGCTTGTTGAACGGGATGTCCCGCGATGAGGACAGTATGATCTTCTGAACTCGGGTCATGGTCATTCTCCATGACGGGCGGCCGTGAGACTCTCTCTCGACCTCAACCCGTCACGAAGCGAGCGCAGCCCTCTTCCTCTAGGAGGCTGGGGCTGCGCGGAAGCGCAAAGGCGTGGAGCCGTGGATCCGGCTCCACGCCTCCCGGTATTACCGGACGCTGGAAAGGAGTTTCGCGGCTTTGCCCTCCAGCTCCAGCCGCGCATCCTGATGTGGCTTGGCACGGGCGAGCGCCGTGATCCCCTGCACGAAATCGAAGATCGATTCCGGCGGCCGCCCTTCCTCCTCCAGCACCGTGGCGATGATCTTCTCGGTCTCGGGACGCGAGAAGCCGCGCCTGCGCAAGAAGCTCTCGCGATCGTCATCCTTGCGGGCGACGATCTGCTCGCGAGCCGCTCTGATCCCCGCCAGAAACGGCGCGGGCGACGACGTGGCGAAACGTTCCAGCGCCGGCGCCGCCTGATGCGCGAAGCGGTGGCTGGCGAATTTGCTGTGCCTGATCGAGATCTCCTCGAAGCCCTCGGCGCCCCAGATGTTGCGATTCATGCAGACGGCGCGAAGATAGAAGGACGCCATGCCGAGCGTCTTGGAGCCCACTTCGCTGTTCCAGCAATAGAAGCCTCGGAAGTAGAGATCGGGATCGCCGTTCGGGAGGCGGCCGGCTTCGATCGGATGGGCGTCATCGACAAGGAAGAGGAAGACATCGCGATCGGACGCATAGAGGGTGGTCGTATCCTTGGTCACCTCGACGAACGGGTTGTGCGTCATGGTCGACCAATCGAGCAGTCCCGGCACCTTCCAGCGCGTATCGCCTGTTCCCTCGCCGGCGATCTTCATGACCGCGGCGACCAGCTCATGGTCCCAGATACGGCCATAGTCCGGACCGGTGACGGCGCGCAGTTCGATCCGCCCGTCGTCCGCTTCCAGTGTCTTCACCAGCTCGGCCCGGTGCGCGAGCAGCCCGTGCTGCATGTTGATGCCGGCAAGCAGCGCAGGGAGTTGCCGCATATAGCCGGCGGGCGCGCCGACCAGGCTGCACATCTGACCGAATGACCAGTGTGTCGGAGCGATGGGTTCTTCGCGACCGGGCACGATCAGGGCCAGGCGTTCGGCGTTATCACGACTCGCCTCGACACGAAGGCTCCGGGTCTCGATGGTGCGGGCGGTGGCGCGGTCGGCGCGCGCGCGAACGGCGGCATAGAGGGCGCTGAGCGACAGATAGCGCTCGTCGTCGGGCCGCGAAAACCATTCGGACGACACGCGCCCGATCCGTTCGCCTCGTGAGATGTCGACTTTATAGCCGGCTGAAACCGGCGGCGCGCCGAAGGCGTCGTCATCGGCGATGGTGCTTATCTGGGTCATGGCGGAATCTCCAAGACGGGCCGGCCGGGAGCCTCTCTCTCGACCCTCAACCCGTCACGGCGACAGCCGCAGTCCTCTCCCTCTATTGGCCGCGCAGTCGACGCGCTCGGGCGCGAAGGGCTCGATGAGCGGGGCCAGCCGTTCGCGCAAAGTTTCCCTACTCCAGAACATCGCGTTCGTCTTGGTCATGGCGTATCCTCATCCCCCGGGATGTTCAGCGCGGAGTCGTGAGTCTCTACCCGCTTGGACACCTTGTTGTTGCTCTTCTAAGCGCATGGCCGATCGCTGCGATTAGCGCGCGACCCGGCGGAGATCGGCGGTAGGTGTGAACATTGTCGGGCACGGGATCGATCTGGTGGACATCGTCGAGATTCGGCGTTGGATCGACGATCCGCGCGATCCGTTGATTCCGCGCTGCTTCACGGAGGAGGAGATCGATGAAATCGGCGACGGCCCCGACAGGGTCGAGCGCCTGGCCGGCCGGTTCGCTGCGAAGGAGGCTGTTCTGAAAGCGCTGGGTACAGGGTTCGGAGCGGGCGTCGCTTTCTCCGACGTGATCATCCATCGCGTGGCGGGTGCGCCGCCGCAGGTCCGGCTCACGGGTGGTGCCGCAAAGGTCGCCATTGCACTTGGCATCGTCGAATGGCGGCTGAGCATCAGCCATGCTGGCGCAATGGCCATGGCGAGCGCCATCGCGATCGGCGGCGCGCCTCACGGCGACGGATCCGATCGCGCCTGATCAGCTTCAGCCGGGCCGGTATAATCGATGCGGCGCTGGTCGAGATCGACCGCGATCCGGCCGCCGCGCGCGGCGAGAACCGCGCGCCATACCTTGAAGCCCTGCAAGATCGCCTGCTCCCACTCGCCCGTCGTGCACTGCTTGACCTCCAGATGCGAGGTCATGTCCTTGATCGTGCGCAAGAGCTGGAAGTCGAGCACGCTAACGCCCTCGAGCATATGATGGCGCCGGGCATAATCGAAGGCGAGCGCGGCCACACCCTCTTCGATCACTGCGGCGCGCCCGCCATCCTCGACCTCGTCGAGCAGCGGGCGGCTCTTGCGCTTGCGGCGGAGCAGCGCGCGCGTGATCGGCGACCAGCCCAGCACGGCGGCATATGCGAAATGGAAGACGTCGTGGAAGCGGTAGCCATCCGGATCATAGGCGTTATCAGTCAGCTCCCCGCCGAACGGCTTGCCGTTGATCGACACGCGAACCCGCTGGCGATCTTCGCCTTCGACATCAACCAGTTCGACCTCGAACCGGCGCGGAAGGCGCTCGCCTTCGGGCAGGGTCGCATCGAAGCACAGCGGCTCGGTGCGCTCCGTCGCCCAGCGCGCCTTCACCTTCGCAAGGTTCGAAACCGCTATCTCGTCGAGAGTCAGGTCGAACTTGCTGGCGACGTTCGCGATGTACCAGAGCAGATCGCCCAGCTCTTCGGACACGCGCTCCTTGAAGAGCCGGTGCGCTTCGCCGTCGCGCAGATGTTTCTTGTATTCGCTCAGGAGCTGGCCGGTTTCGCCGGCGAGACCTAGCATGGGAACGATGAGGGAAAGGACATCATCCGAGCCCTGGCGCGCCGGGACGCGATCAGTGCGCAGAGCCTCCTTCTGATAGCGGTCGAAATCCATCATCGTCTCCTTCGGCGCTTCATCCAGCGGCGGCCCTGGCCGCGTCGACTGCGCCAAGCGGCGTGTCGGCGCCGGCGCGTATCTTCTCGTTCAACTTCCATTTGGGAGGATAGAAGAGCTCGATCGGAGTCAGAGTTGGCTCGAACTTCTGCTTGATCCGCGTGCGGCCGGTTCGCCCCGCGACCTGCGGGTGCGCGACGCGCGCATATTTGTCGACTTCGCAGAACAAATTCTGGCAGTCGATCAATTGGAGCCGCCGCCCCCAAAGCGATTGAAAATCTAGCCCAAGTCGCTCGAACTCCTGCTCCTGGAGATCTGCCATGAGCCGGATCAGTTCGGGCTCGTTGAGTCCTCCGGGATCGGCGAAGCATTTGCGCAGCCCGTCTCGCGCGCCGGGACCTGGCACGACGAAGTCCATCTCGCTGAAATCGGTGATTTCGCTGTAGTTGATGTCGGTGATGAACTGATAGGCGAGGAAATCGCCGATGGTCGGATAAGCGCGAAGCTTCTCGAAGCCCTCCTGCATGGTGCGAGTTTGCGCCAACCGTTCTGGAAGCCGATCCTCCATCATGCGTTCAAGCAACAACAGATGGTTCTGATGCTTGGCGGGCCTGCCGAACGCGCTGCTTCCCGGCGGCATGATGTAGGCGGCCGAATAGATGCGGCGACCGTCACGCATCGCCCGTGCGAGCACCTCATCGTAGCGCGAGAAGTGGTAATCCTCGAACGTGATCGGTCCGAACGATCGTTCCAGCAGATCCCAGGTCTCGATCTTGTTGAACAGCTTGAACAGCAGAATGCGAAAGAAGACTTCTCGGGGCGAATTCGGTAAATCGGCGCGATAGATGACGCGCCGAATCATATACTGGCTCGCCCGATCCGAAGCCCGATAGGCGTTGGTGAACTTGTAAGTCGTGAGCACCGCGTTGCCGGTCCAAGGACGCTCCTCGCCGCGTGCTCGTCGGAAGAAGACGTCCTGTCGTTCGGCGGCGAAGCGCCAATAGCTCTCATAGACCTCCGAGACCTTGGCGGGCGCGAGATGGCGCAGAATGATCGGCGCCGGCGCGGCTGTGGCAGATGCCTCGTTCGCCCTCGGCACGACGGGTAGGTCGAGCGGTAGCGTGGCGGCTGTGGGATCGATGCGCTGTTTTGGCGGGCGGCCGCGCGGGCGTTTGGCGGCAGGCTTTGGGAGCTTCTTCCTCAAGACTCTGCCCCGATGGCCATGACCGGAACTGCGGGCCGTGCCGGCGCCGCGACAGAGCCAGACACCAGTGCTTCGGCGGCGACGACGAGCGGCGCGAAATCGGGATCGCTCTTAGTAATGCGCTCCAGCTTGGCGACACCTACCATGACATTCAGCCGCGCCAGCGGTATATCCATTTCATGGGCCATGAAGGCGCCAAGCTGGGCGAGGCCGAGATAGTTGCCATAGGCTTTGTCGAAAACTTGCTGGGTCGCATAGAAGGCGTTCACGACCAAGCCGGCGGTGGTCGGCTCGAAGCTGACCTGTTGCAGGCAAGGAAAGCCGAGCTGCGCGCTCGCGACATGATCGCGGCCCGGGTCGAACGTCGTCGCCTGCAACATCGAGCGGCGCACGCCCGCTCGCGAACCATACTGTGACAATATCCACTCCAACTGATTTCCGTCGCACGGCCCGCGGCCGTACATAACCATGCGTTCGAAATATAGGCCGCGGCCATTGGCTTTCTTATTCATCGCCTGCCAGCGCGGGAATGTCGCACGATAGAGTGTAAAAAGGCGGGTGCGGTCGCCACGCGACATCTCCCAAAGGCGCTGAGGAAAGATGGTGAAGGCGACATCCTCGACCTTGAGACGTCCCTTGCGTTTGAGGAGCTGATCGACGGCTTGGCGCACGGCCGGATCTTCAGGCACTACACCATTGCCGTCGAATCCGGTCACGCTCAACACCAGCGGCGAGACCTCGGTGCCGGCGCCGTCGAGAACCCTGAGCAGGAGGCGCGACCAAGCACGCGACAGGTTGTCGTCGTTGATCATGACGGGCTCCGGCGCGGCCGATGTTTTCGACTTACTCATCCGGGTCGTCCTCCAGATGGCGGTATTGGGCGAGCCCGACATAGGCCTCGGGTGCGATACGAACGAACACCGCCCAAGCGCCGCTGTTGGCGCTTGCCTGAACGATTCCAGGCCGCACCGCGCGGAACAGACGACCGCTCGCTAGCTCGCACTCGTAGGCGAGGCTAGCGCCGGTCGTCTCCGTTCCCGGCGGAAGCAGCAACAGCATCTTCACCTCAGCGTCGAGGGTCGATCCCGCTCGATGGCGGTCGGCGATGATCAGGGGTTCGGGTGTCAGGGCACCGAGGATGTCGGCGCGTAGGGCCTTTGGCGTCACGCGCTGCAGGGCGGCGGCGCGCGCCCGCGATATCATGTTCACACCGGCCGAGAGGTGGGTGAGGAGCGTGCGGTAGCCGACGCCGAAGTCGCAGGCGATCATGAACATTTGCGCCGCCGTCGCGGTCTCAGGTTTCCAGCCGCGTGTGGCGAATGCGCGGCGCAGACCCATGGTCGGCATCAGGGTGAAGCCCGCAAACGTATCTGCGAGGAATTCCTTGGGATCTTCCCAGGGGTTCTCCTTAGCACCTTCGCGCAACTCATCGATCGACGAGCCGTGGCCGAAGACGTGATGGCCAAGCTCGTGCGCGCAATTATAGGCGCGCCGAGGCAGCGGGCGGCGAGCCGAGAGGTGGATGCGCGGCGGCGCGGCGCGTTGGTACATCCCCTCCATGTTGATGTTATTGAAACGCACCGTGACGCCGAGCGTCTCGGAAAGCCCATAGATGCAGATCGGGCCATGCTGATCGAGCTTGGCTTTCGCTCGGGTGGCAATGGCCGTGTGCATAGCTTGGGTCGCAAGCGCGCGACGATTGAAGCTGGGCTTGTTGGTGCGCATCAGGTCCATCACCGATCGCCTCCCTCGGCGTTCGGGGTGGAATCGCTGCGCATGGCTGCGAGGAGCTTCAGCAGGCGGTCGAGGTCGTCCGGCTTGAGCTTGGTGAGTTCACGGGCGGCGAGTTCGAGTCGGGGATCCTGAGCATCGAGGGTATCCGGTGCCTCGCCGAGCAGCCAGGCGACGCCCACATCATAGATTTCGGCAAGGCGCGCGAGTTCGTCGGCCGAGACCCGGCGGTTGCCGGCCTCTATCTCCGAGACCGACGGCCGGTGTAAGCCGAGTATCTTGGCCACCTGGCCCTGCGAGAGCCCCGCGAGTTTGCGCGCCTCCTTAAGGCGTTCGGCGATCAGGGCGCGCTTGGCGGCTTCGGCGTCATTCATGCGGCGGCCGCTTCTTTCTCGGTCTGCCTCTTCAGCAGTTCGCACACGAAGGCGGCTGTTTCGTCGATAGAGCGCGGCAACTTGGTCGTCTCGTCGACGAAGATGTTCACGTCGTTCGGGATCGACGCGCCGATCTCGGTCGACAGGATAGTCGTGGCGACAGGCCAGACTTTGCTGTCGAACCTCGGGATATTTTCGACCGGCTTGGTCGCGCCCGTCAGCGGCGGGCATTCGAGGCCGCTATCAGCCTGAATCTGGCCGAGGACGGCGATCAATTTCTCTTTGAGCTTGGCGGCATCCATGCGGGTTGCTCCTTCATCCGACATATGGTAAGATAATCTTACATGGCCTTCTCGTCAAGGCCTCTTTCGTCAAGGGGGCGGGTATGCCGCTGACTTCATGTTCATCGAACGCTTGATCCTGACCAATTTCCGCTGCTTCGGTCCCGAACCCGGATCGATCGACCTGGCGTCCGGCTTGACCGCGTTTGTGGGGGTAAATGGTGCCGGCAAGACAGCGGTCATGCAGGCACTGCAACGCCTGTTCGGGGTGACCGGCGACCAACGCCGCCTGCGGCGTCAGGACTTCCATGTGCCGGTCGCCGAAGCCGCACCGGCGCGACAGCGGGCCTTCGTGATCGAAGCGATCCTCGCCTTCCCCGAGCTCGATGCGGAAGGCGGCGACAACGCCGCCGTGCCAGAGTTCTTCCACCAGATGGCCGCGGACGACGCTGGCAGGCTGAAATGTCGCCTACGCCTACAGGCGACTTGGACTGAAGACGGCTCCCTTGACGGCGCCATCGAACAGAAATTCTGGGCGATCCGAACATTCGGCGATTTCACCGAGACCGACTGCATCGAGTTGAAAGCGATCGACCGCGCCCGCGTTCAGATGATCTACGTTCCTGCGGCGCGCGACGGCGCTTCGCAGGTGACGGCGTTCCTGCGCGGGCGGCTTTGGCGCGCCATCGACTGGTCGCAGGAAGTGAGGGACGTTTTCGCCGAAGCCGGCGCCACCTTGAACGGGGCGTTCGGCGGAGAGGCAGCCGTCGATCTGGTGGCCGCGGCGGTCAAGCGGCGCTGGCAGGAAGTGCATAGCGCGGGCACCGATACGACTCCTGTCTTTCGACCGCTCGATCTGCGGTTTCAGGAATTCATCCGCAAGGTTGAGGTCGTCTTTCACCCCGACGAAGCTGGTCGCGAGCGCAGTCTCGACGATCTCAGCGATGGGCAGCGTTCGCTTTTCCATCTCGCCATGACCGCCGCCATTCTTGATGTCGAAGCGCGAATCGCTGCGGACCCGGCTGGAATCGGCTTCCAGGCGGACGGTGTCTCGCTGCCTGCCCTGACTCTGATCGCAGTCGAGGAGCCAGAGAACAATCTCGCGCCGTTTTATCTGTCGCGGATCATCCGGCAGATCGAAGACCTGACACGCGGGAGGCGCGCACAAGCGGTGGTCTCCAGCCACTCGCCAAGCATTCTCGCGCGCATCGACCCGACACAAGTCCGGCATTTTCGCCTCGATCCGGCCGACCGCACGGCGAAGGTTCGTCCGATCCGGCTGCCCGAAGGTCAGGAAGCGGCATCGAAATTTGTGCGCGAGGCAGTGCGAACCTATCCAGAACTATATTTCGCGCGCTTCGCGGTTTTGGGAGAAGGCGCTTCGGAGGAAGTCGTGTTGCCGCGGTTGGCAGACGCGCTCGGCTTCGCGATCGATCGCTCGTTCGTGGCCGTCGTTCCGCTCGGCGGCCGGCATGTGAACCATCTCTGGCGCCTCCTAACGGACCTCGACATTCCCTACGCGACGCTGCTGGACCTCGACTGGGGTCGGGCCGGGGGCGGCTGGGGTCGCGTCAAGACGGCGTGCACGCAATTGCTAGAAAATGGCGTCACGCCGCGTGCGTTGTTCGGTGAACACCTTCAAGCTGATGGCCCGGCCGCGAACCTCGCCGCGTTCGATCGCCTCGCTGCCGATGACTCCAACAATCTTGATGCTTGGGCAAAGTGGCTGCGCCAGTTTGGCGTGTTCTTCTGCGCGCCGCTCGATCTGGACTATTCGATGCTGCGCGCCTTCCCCGCCGCGTATCAGGTGGCGGAGCCCAATCGGCAGGGACCCTCGAACCGCGGCGATCCACGGACGGCGGTACTCGGCGACGACGGATTACCAGCGCTATATCCAGCTGATCAGGATGGGCTGCTACGTTGGTATCGCTACCTCTTCCTCGGCCGCGGCAAGCCGAGCACGCACGTCCGGGTGTTGAGTGGCATGGCGGCCGCGGATCTCGCGGCCGGCGCGCCGGAGGAGCTGCGCGCGCTGCTCACCGCGATCGTCGCACGGCTTGAGCCGCCGGCGCCGGTGGAAGCCTGACCATGCCGCGCGTTCGGCCGGACGACTGGCGACCGCGAGGGATAGAGGACCTCGAACCCCAGGCTTGGCGAGCGCTCCGTCAGGCCGGCTGCACCTGTGTCGTCGCCGGGCCTGGCGCCGGCAAGACGGAGTTCTTGGCGCAGCGTGCGGTTTATCTGCTCGAGACAGGCGCTTGTCCGCCGCCCTATCGGGTACTCGCCATTTCGTTCAAGACCGATGCGGCCGACAATCTCGCAGCGCGCGTGCGGCAACGGTGTCCGCCCGAGTTGGCGGGCCGCTTCGTCTCGCTCACCTTTGACGCCTTCACCAAGGGCTTGGTCGACCGCTTCACCACCGCCATCCCGCCCGATTGGCGCCCAGGTCGGCCCTACGATATCGCGTTCCCGACACGGCGACAGGTTGAAGGATTCCTCGACCAGACGCGCCTCGGCGCCCCGCCGCAATGGCAGTCCGCGATTGCGGGCTTCGGGGTCGGAGATTTCGAGTCGCGACATGTGGGTGGTCACCGCCTGCCGGTAATTCGCGCCGAGCCGGCGTCTGGCGAGGAATATGCTGTCGATCGTTGGTGGCACGGCCAAATTCGAGGGCGGGCGCGGGCGTCACTTACCTTCGTCAGCCTCAATCGCCTCGCCGAACTGTTGTTGAGGGCGAACCCGCAGATTCGCCACGCGTTGCGGGCGACGTATCCCTTCGTCTTCGTCGACGAATTCCAGGACACGACTTACGCGCAGTACGATTTCCTCCTCTCTGCTTTCGCCGACGGCCGGACGACCGTAACCGCAGTGGGAGACGATAAGCAGCGGATTATGGCGTGGGCTGGTGCGCGGCTGGACGCGTTTCAGCGGTTTGAGGCGGATTTTGGTGCCGTCCGGATTCCCTTGGCCTTCAACTTTCGGTCGTCGCCGGGCCTCGTGCGGATTCAGCATGTGGTCGCCCGCGCATTGGACGCGAACGCGATCGCAGGCGTGGCGCAGGCTGCTCAGCTCGTGGATGGCGATGTCGCTCAGGTCTGGAACAGTCAAACGCGAGATGGCGAAGCTGAATATCTCACCCGATGGCTCGCCGAGGACATGGCGCGTCGCGGTCGGTCGCCGCGCGACTACGCCTTACTTGTTCGACAGAAGTCGGACGACTACGAAGCGGAGCTCTCTGCGCCACTTGCCCAGGCGGGCTTGCGGCTACGAAATGAGAGTCATGCGCTCGGCCGCACCACGCTGCAGGATTTGTTGGCTGACGAGCTCGCTCGCATCGCGATCGCGCTACTGCGCCTAGGAGCGCTCCGGCGCGCGCCCGACGCGTGGCGGCTGGCGTCGAACGCGCTCCAAAGCCTGCGTGCGGTCGATCCCGACGATGAGCTGGCTTGCCATAGGGTCGAAGCGGAACTCACCGTGTTTCTGGGGGATCTTCGAGCAGAAATGGCGCGCGCCGCGCCAACAGTGGAGAACAGCCAGACCATTACTGGTCGTCTCTTTGGATTTCTCGATCTGGGTGCGGTCGCTCGAACCTTTCTTGAGTATGGAACGGGTGAGTTGCTGGCCATCATGGTCGAAGCGTTTGGGCTGCACCTGGCGGCGTCCGTTGCTGGAGCTGCGAGCTGGTCAGCATGCCTCGACTCATTCGAAGGCGTCGCACAGATTCCGTTGATGACGGTACACAAGAGCAAGGGCCTGGAGTACGACACGGTCATCTTCGTCGGCTTGGACGATCAAGCTTGGTGGAGCCACACGCCCGGGAATCCCGAGGGTCTAGCGACGTTCTTTGTGGCGTTGTCCCGAGCTAAGCAGAGGGCGATCTTCGCGTTCTGCCAGGGACGGGGCCAGCGCAGGCGGGTAGCGGACCTCTTTCAACTGCTGACCGACGCCGGCGTCCCGGAGATCGCCATATGAGCGTCGCAAGCAATCTTGCGCTTCGGATCGCCGGGGCGCTCAAGGACCGCTGCACCCACCAGGTCATGCCGAGCGTCGCGCTTGAAGCCGGCCTGATCATGGCGGCGGAGGCAGAGGGCATGAGCAAGCGTGATAGGGCGCTTGCTGCCCTCGACGGTAAGTCCCCTCGTGAGCTGGGTGAAGTCGCTCGCCGGCTGGGCGCGCACTGGGGTGACTATGCGCTCGAAGAGGCCGGCTCCGCGGTCCTTGAAGAGGGAGAGCCCCCGATCAGCGAGATCACCCGAAGGGACGCGGCCAAGTGCTTTGGCGACGATCTCTCTGGCGAGCAGAATGTCCTTGAACTCGTGCGCAGGTTCTTTCCCATCGACACCTTGAGCGCAGACTTCTTCGCCGGGCGGTCGTTGGCGAGCGATATCGAGCGACACATGATTTCGAACTTCGGCGATTGGACCGTCGAATACCTCTTCGAGAGGATTGGCGCGTTCTCGTGCTCGCGCGATCGGTTCTCACGCGTGATAGAAGCGGCACTGCACCCTCTCGGCCGCCGCGGTCCAGCTCAAGCGACCTTGGCCGAGCACCTGAACGAGGTTTTTCGGCGCGATGGCTACATCCTCACCGTCGCGGGCGAGGAGTCCGGTTATCCGGTCTATTGGTTGAGATCAGCGACACGGGGTGTCACCGGCGCCCCGAAAAATCTCATCTTCGCGTCCAATGGGCCTAAGCCGGAGATCGGCTTCAGCGACGCCATCAACAACGACATAGTCATTCTCTCGAATGAGGAGAGTTGTCTGATCTTTGACCGTCCGATCCGGCGGGACGGCCTCCTGTGGTCCGAGTTGGTCGATTGGTGGGGCGCACAGGAGGGCGGGGTCTCGGGGGACTCTGCACGCGCGCTCGGCCTGCGCCTCCACGTCTCGCTTGCCTCGGACGCGGAGCGCAATCTGTTCGAAGCGTACTTCCGCGTCTACAAGCCGCGCCTTGGGTCAGCGCTGCCAGCGCTCATCCCGCAGGTCTACCTGCACTATGATCCAGCCGTCGTGAAGAACCTACGTCACCGCGCCGCGCTGCCGCGGCAGCGAATGGATTTCTTGATGCTCTTGCCGAACTATCAACGGGTCGTCATCGAGGTCGATGGCGCACACCATTTCAGTCGTGACGGGAAGCCCTCGCTGGCCGTCTATGCTGACATGGTTTCCGCTGACCGGGATCTGCGCTTGAACGGCTACGAGATTTACCGCTTCGGCGCGAACGAACTGGTTGGTGATGGCGCGCCAGATGTCATCGCGCGGTTTTTTGAACGACTCCTCAAGTTCCACAAAGTGCTCAGTTGACGCGAAGGTGAATCGGCGACCGGTCGGCGCCCTGCTCTTGTAGACTGGGGAGCACAGGCGCGGGTTGGCCCGCCGTTCCCCTGTCGTTGTACGCCACAGCACGATGCCTCGTCGTTGCACTTGCAGCGGGTGCAGCACATCGTTCCATGATGACGCATGGCCGAGAAGCGACGTATGCGCCGGGTCCTGCCTGAATGGTCCGGCGATCCTGAAGACCTGTATGACTATGCGTATCCGCCGGCGCCGCGCGCGGGGCGGTCGCCCCTGCATTTGGAGGGGGCGATCACGGTGACGGACGACTGGCCCGAGATCGTGCCGATCACGGACGCCGAGTTGAGGGTCATGGAAGGCCATTTCGGCGAAGAGCTGGACGAGCTTTTCGGGCCGCGAGCCTGATGGGCGGCAGAAATAGGAACTTGATTTGTTCGTCCATATGACGTACATTGTTGGGGAAACGTAGACCATGTCGGGAGTGACCCCAATGCCGCGCAAGCAGCCCAAGATCGAACGGGAAACGCCTAACCGCGTCGAGCGCCTCGGATTCCGGCTGGATGAAGAGACGAAGGACCTTATCGAGCGGGCCGCGCATCTGTCACGGCGCAAGGTCAGCGACTTTTGCGTGACCGCGCTCACTGACACCGCGCGCCGGACGATCGCCGAGCATGAAACGCTAGTGCTGTCCGATCGCGACCGCGCGGCATTCTTCGACGCGCTGGTCAATCCGCGTGAGCCGAGCGAGCGGCTGGTCCGCGCCCTGGCAGAGCATAAGCGCCGGGTCGCTTCCTAAGCATGACGGCGTCTCGGCCAGATTTGAAGATCGAGGCGCTCGCGTCGCATCACGATCGGGACAGCTTTACCTGCGGCGTCGACAGCCTCGACAGGTATCTCCGGACGCAGGCGAGCCAGGATGTGCGGCGCAAGGCAAACGGGGTCTTCATTCTGGTCGAGCCGGACAGGCCGGAGGTTGTGCTGGGCTACTATACGCTATGCGCGACGGGCGTGGCGCAGGGCAACGTGCCCGCCGCTGCCCGCAAGCACATCCCGCGCTATCCGCTGGTCAGCGCCACGCTGGTCGGACGGCTGGCGGTCTCGGAAGCGCGGCAGGGCGAGCGCCTTGGCGCGATGCTTCTCGCCGACGCGGTGCAGCGCGCGTATGCGAGCGCCGCCACGGTCGGTTCCTCGATGCTGGTGGTGGACGCCATCAGCGAGCGCGCCGCCGCCTTCTATGAGGGAAATGGTTTCGTGCGCCTCCCGGATTCGCTTCGGTTGGTGCTGTCGATGCACGCGATCCAGCGACTGGTGGAACCATGACCGACGCAGCACCTGCATCGCCTGACGCCACGCCTGGGACTGCGCTTGCCAAGGCGGCCCTCTACTTGCGCGTCTCGACCGGAAGGCAGGCGGAGAGCGATCTGTCGATTCCCGATCAGCGGCGGCAGATCACCGCCTATTGCGTAGCCAAAGGCTGGGACGTCGCGGCCGAGTTCGTTGAGCCGGGCAACACCGCCACCGACGATCGCCGGCCAGCGTTCCAGGCGATGATTGACGCCGCGTTGGTGAAGCCGCCGACCTTCACCGTCATCATCGTCCACTCCTTCTCGCGCTTCTTCCGCGATCAGTTCCAGTTTGAGTTCTACGTTCGCAAACTGGCCAAGAACGGCGTGCGGTTGATCTCGATCACGCAGGACCTCGGCGACGATCCGATGAGCGTGATGATGCGTCAGATCATGACGCTGTTCGACGAATACCAGTCGAAGGAGAACGCCAAGCACACGTTGCGCGCCATGAAGGAGAATGCACGTCAGGGCTATTGGAACGGCGCTTTGCCGCCGATCGGCTACCGCATCGTCGCCGCCGAGCAACGCGGTGCGAAGATCAAAAAGAAGCTGGAGGTCGATCCGATCCACGCCGACACAGTGCGCTTGATCTACAGGCTGGCGCTCAATGGTGACGGCGACAGAGGCCCGATGGGGATCAAGTCGATCACCACCTATCTCAACGAGCGTAACATCCGTACCCGCGACGGCGGGCGGTGGGGCATCGCCTCGGTGCATCAGATACTCACGCGGACCACCTATATCGGCGAACATCGGTTCAACACGCGCGACCACAAGACGCGCACGGCAAAACCCGAGGCCGAGCATGCGGTCATGGACGTTCCGCCGATCGTCACCGAAGTGGAATTCGAGGCAGTCCAGGCGGCGCTGAAGGCGCGCAGTCCGAAATGGATGCCGCCACGCGCGGTGAGTGGTCCGACTTTGCTGACCGGGATTTGCTTCTGCGCATCCTGTGGCGGTGCGATGACGCTACGGACTGGCAAGGGCAGCGCCGGCGGCATGTATCGCTACTACACCTGCTCGACGAAGGCGCGGCAGGGCGAGCGTGGCTGTCGCGGTCTGACAGTGCCTATGGACAAACTCGATCGTGCTGTCGTCGATCACCTGGAGTGGCGCCTGCTCGATCCGGTGCGTTTGGAGACGATGATGGATCAGTTACTTGAGCGACGAGAGGAATGGAATGAACGGCGTCGCGGGCACATCGCGGAGCTACGCAAGCGCGCCGCGGAAGCGGAAGCGAAGTTGAAGCGCCTTTACGAAGCGATCGAGAACGGCGTGGTCGATGTAGCCGACCCATCGCTGAAGGATCGCATCGCAGAACTAACCGCCGTGCGCGACCAGGCGCAGGCCGACGCGGAGCGCGCAACTTCCGCTGTGGAGCGGCTCGGGCCTGCTATCACGTCGGACAGTTTGCGCCGGTTTGCGCTCGCTGCCCGACGCAAGCTGCGGAACGAAGATGGAACCTATCGGCGGGACCATTTGCGGGCGCTCGCGCAACGCGTCGAGGTCGTCGATCCGAGCGAAATCCGTATCCTCGGCACGAAAACCGAACTGCTACGGACACTTGTCGCCGCCGCCGGCGTAGAATCGGCGGCTGGTGGCGTTCGCAGTTTTATACCGAAGTGGCGCGCCCGACACGATTCGAACGCGTGACATTTGCCTTCGGAGGGCAGACGCTGCTCAAGCCCCACCGTACCACGTAACCGTACGTCGCGCTGTCCTACGAAGCTATGCTTGATGCCACAGGACGACGCGGAAGAGCTTTATCAGTGGCGGAACACCGATATACCGGCGTAGGTCAAGCCGTGGGTTTTGGTCCGGAAAACTCGAAAATGTGTTATCTTTCAATGGGGATTGACTGACACTCTCTCCGCCATCCGGTCAAAAAACACTTCTTCCCGGCATTGCCGGCACGGCCCAGCCGAGCGTTACGAGCGGCGGTGTCGAAGCGGTGCAAGGCCCAGTTCGCGGCGTGGCACGATGGCCGGCTCTTTCGAGCCGGGCACAGCCCTCCGCATTCCCTGAGGTTCGCTCATCACTGCGCCGGTTCGCGCAGCAAGTTGCGAACCGCATGTCTGCGCCAGAAGCCGGAATACGGTTCGAGCATTGGTCATGCGGCTGCGACGTCGTGGGGCGCGCGTGTCCAGCTCGAGCAATTCCCTTGGCAGGCCATTCAGCGATTCCGCGAAATCCTGCACCGGTCGATCCGGATTTGACTCGGAGGGGGCGTGGCATAAGATTGAACCAACAGCGCCTTGTCGCGCGGTGCCCATCTGCTGTGATTTTCGCGAGGCGTCGGCCCGCGCGATGGGAAGTCGAAACAGGGGGAGTTGTTGGGCGCGCAAGGCCAGGGAGCGTGGCATACCGCAGCCTTTGCCGAGGATTTCCGCGAGGATGTCTTTGCAGAGCAGCGGAAGCTGCGTGCACGGCTTCTCGATCATGGTGCGATTCGCCTTGCCCCTGCACGCGATCTGGCCGCCCACATGCTTCTCCATCTTGATGACCTGCCGGGTTGCTGGTCGATTGCGACCAATTGGCTGCGGGCCGAACTGCGATGCCAGCGCGTCGACACCGGTTTCGGGATGCGTCAGGCAAGGGACTATTTCCCGGGTTTTGCGGAAGCAAAGGACGCAGACTACGACGTGCCCTCGTTCGGCGGCAAAGCCGTCGACAATCGGGATGCGGCGATGCAGGCAATGTGGCTGGATCCCCACCCGGTGATCTTTGCCGATATCAAGCAGGACAGCCGAATCACGATGCGGCTGCGCCAGAGACTTTCGGGGGCACGGACGAAGTCAAAGTTCGCCTGGGCGCTTCGCAGCGGACAGGGCAGCTACGGTCTGATCTGCGCCGACTGGACCGAGCATTTTGCCCCTTGGGAATCCGGCCTGTATGATTGTTTCGAGCAGACGGTGGTCGATGTCCTCAACCCGATCGTTGCGGTTGCCAAGGAGATTGCCGATCGGGACCCGACGCGTCGGAATGGAGCGACACGGGGTCGCGATCCATTGACCCTGTCCATAGGCCTTTCCGCGACGGCCTGGCTGGCCACCCTTACGGCTTCGGAAATCGAGGTTGCCAGGCTGGTCGCGAAAGGCCTGAGCTACAAGGAAATCGCCAGGATTCGCCGCAGATCGTTTTCCACGATCGATCATCAACTCAGGAGCATCCGACAGAAGACCGGAGCTTCGAGCACCTCCGCCTTGGTCAGCCTGCTTGCACGGACCGACTTTCCGCAGGCCTGAGGAGCCGCCGGAGTAGCGCCGGCGAAAGTCGGATTCACGCCGGCGGACGCGGAATTCGCCGCTTGACGAAAACAGTATTCGAAGATGTCGGGCCGATGAAGCCGTGCCTCATCGATCCTGATCTGTATCGCGAACCTTCGCGATAGATGGCCGCGCACGTCTCTTGGTAGACCCGTGTTGCACGTGAACCAGCGTGCCACGTTGAACCATCCCGGATGGGTGGTTTTGCGAAGGGGGAGGGGAGATGGCCAAACAATTGCTTGCGGCAACGATGCTTATCGCTTGCTTGCCAACGCTCGGCGCGGCCGAGGGCTTGAAGAACAAGCCTCTGCTTACCTACAGCGCAGCCGAGAAGATGATCGCAGCCTGTTTCGCGGCGCAGGCGGCCGCCGGGTACGCGAAGGTCAACGTCGTCGTGGTCGACGACGGGGGGCGGTTGATTGCTGCCGCGCGGCAGGATGGGGCGTGCAAGGCCTGCACCGACATTGCGCAGAACAAGGCGATCACGTCGTCGCTCTATGCCGCGCCGACCCGGGCATTTGCCGATCTGTCCTTTGGTGTGAAGCGCGACGGCGTTAATGCCGGATTGCCGGGTGCGGCCTTTGTTCCCGGTCTGGTGGCCTTCGCAGGTGGTCTCCCCATCAAGACTGCGACGGACGATGTCATCGGCGGCATCGGTGTCAGCGGCGGCAGCGAGGATCAGGACGAAAGCTGTGCGCAGGCTGGCCTCAACGTAGTCTCCAAAAGCCTGAACTGAGTGATGGCATGATCGAGAACCCGTTCTACGGCCGCGAAACGCAAGGCGAGTTCAATCTCCATGAGCTCGGCAACCTCATCCTTGAAAGCGGCGAAACGCTCCGCGGTGCAAAGCTGGCTTACCGTACCTTCGGGAAGCTGAACGCAACGAAGTCCAACGCCATCCTGGTGACGACCTGGTTCTCGGGAACCGGCAAGGTGATGGAGGACGTCTATGTTGGTCAGGGCCACGCACTTGATCCCGATCGCTACTTCATCGTCATCGTGGATCAACTCGGCAGTGGCGTGTCATCATCGCCGCAGAACACGCCCGCGCCTCAGGCGATGGCGAAGTTTCCGAAGCTTGCCATCGGCGACGATGTCCGCGCGCAACGCCAGATGCTGACAGACCTGTTCGGGATCGAGCGGCTAGCCCTCGTGATCGGTGGATCGATGGGCGGCCAGCAGGTTTATGAATGGGCCGTCGCCTATCCGATGATGGTTGAACGAGCCGCGCCGATCGCTGCGACAGCGCGCATTTCGCTGCACCAGCAGGTCTTCATTGAAACCCTCAAGGAAGCGATCACGTCCGACCCGAGCTGGAATGCCGGCTGGTACGCCTCGGGCTTCGCTGTGCGCGAGGGCATGGACCGGATGGCGCGGATCGTCGCGATACTCGGCTGGTCTGCGCAGTTCTACCAGGAGGAACGTTGGCGCAGCGTCGTTGGCATGTCGTCGCTGGACGATTTCATCAACGGCGTGATGAAGGCTTACTTCGAGCCGATGGATCCCAATGTCCTGCTGTGCGAGATGCACAAGTGGCAACGGGCAGACGTATCGCGGCATACCGCGGGTGACCTCCCCCGGGCGCTGGGGCGCGTCAAGGCAAAGACGATGGTCATGCCCATCAGCCACGACGGTTTCTTTCCCCCGCAGGAATGCGAGGCCGACTATCGACTGCTACCGGACGCCTTGTTCCGGGTGATCGAATCCCCTGAAGGCCACATGGGGCTGAACGGATTCGAGCCCGGATACATGGAGCAGGTCGATCGTCATCTGAACGAGCTGCTAGCCACCTGACGATTTCCAAACCCGGTCCTAGATCGCCCCCGAGTCCTGTCGTTTCGGGGAACGGATGGGCATGTCCCGACGACCGCGCCTGAGGACGCGTGCAAGATGCAACAGAGCAAGGGCAAGGCGCTCAACGTGAGAGGCGCCACCAAGACCTACCGAACGCAATCGGGTGAAGTTCACGCATTGAAGGACGTCGACCTGACCGTGCGGCAGGGCGAATTCATCGCCGTCGTTGGACCCTCCGGTTGCGGCAAGACCACGTTGCTCTGGTCGATCGCCGGATTGCACAAGCTGACCTCAGGTGCCATCGCCCTTGGCGAGGAATGGATCACTGGTCCACATCCGAGCATCGGCATGATGTTTCAAGAAGCGAATCTTCTGCCCTGGCGGACGATCCGCAAGAACATCGAGCTTCCGTTCGAGATCCGGGACATGCGGCCGGACGCAGCGCGGATCGATACGTTCTTGCAGCGGGTAGGGCTGAGCGGTTTCGGCGACAGGATGCCGCGCGAACTGTCGGGAGGGATGCAGCAGCGCGCGTCCATCGTGCGTGCGCTGGCAAGTGACCCTGCGGTCCTGTTGATGGACGAACCGTTCGGGGCGCTCGACGCCTTCACCCGCGACGAGATGAACAAGCTGGTGGAGGAGATCTGGCTGGAGTCCCGCAAGACGGTCGTCCTGATCACCCATTCGATCGCGGAGGCCGTGTTCCTGGCCGACAAGGTCTACATCATGAGCGCACGGCCGGGCCAAATCGCGCGAATGGTGGACGTTCCATTTGCGCGGCCAAGGTCGCTGGACCTGATGGAATCGCGCGAGTTCTTCGATCTCGTCAACACGATCAAGCACGACATTCAGCACCAGCGGCCGGCCACGCCGGCTGCCGTCATGGCAAGATGAGGGAGCCACCATGAGCCAGCCGACGCAGACCGGTACCGGCATCGCGGGCGCAACGGGAATTGCGAGCGGGCTCAGCGACCAGGGAGGCAAGGAAGTCGCCGCGATCATCGCGGTGGCCCTGCTCGTCATCGGCGGCGGAGAACTGCTGCTGCGCCTGTTCGAGGTGCCGCGATACATCCTGCCGACTCCTTCGGCCATCGCCAGCGTGTTCTTCTCGCACGAGATCGCGACCATCTGCGAACACTACTCCTACACGTTGATCGAGCTCTTTGCAGGCTATGCCGTCGGAGCCTCGATCGGGTTGGTGCTGGCCGCGGTCATCACGCAATTCCCGTTCGTGGAGAAGGTGATCACGCCCTACATCCTGTTGCTGGTGACGACGCCGATGCTGGCACTGGTGCCACTCTTGATCCTGAACTTCGGTTTTGGGTTCACGCCGCGGATCATCGCCGTCGCTCTCGCGTCCGGTCCGATGGTGATGATCAACGCRGCCACCGGATTTCGGCGYGTCGAYGCGATGAAGATTGCGCTGGCGCGATCCTGCGGGGCGTCGACSCTCCAGATCTTCACRAAGATCCGCATYCCGATGGCCATGCCGATGGTGATYGTAGGCCTGATGATCGGGGCGATCTTCGGCATGATCACCGCGGTTGGCGCCGAGATGTCGGGCGGCGGRTTCGGGCTTGGCAGCCGCCTGACAACCTATTCYTCAACGCTTCGAATGCCGGAGTTYTTYGCGTGCATCGTGATCCTCGCTGTCACCGGGATCACGATCTACGCCTTCTTTTTCTGGCTCGGRAAGCGGCTGGCCGGCTGGGAAAGCTAGACRGAAACGGGCGAAACGCCGCGCTCGACCCGRRACATACGAACATCGCGGCCCAACCAACGAGGGAAGAAACTCCATGACTCASCAAACGATGACGCGTCGGCGGCTGCTGCAAATCAGCGCCACCGGCCTTGTGACCACCACCGTTCTCGGCGACGGYCTGCTRACCACGGGCGCGGCTCAGGCCAAGCCCTACAAGTCCCGCTTCACCTGGATTTCGCCGCGCGGCACGATCGAGGTGATGGACGACTACCCTTACTGGGTGGCCARGAAAATGGGCTATTTCGGTRATCTCGGGGTGGAGACCGATATGGAGCCGGGCCCCTCRGACGGGACYGCGGTRGTGAAATTCCTGGCKGTGCAGCAGGCCGATATCGGCTTTCCCTCGCCGGGCGTCCTGTCRTTTGCGGTCAATGCGGGGATGGACCTYGTCTCGGTGTTCGGCAGCGGCTTTCTCGACCTCTTCAACRTCGCYTTCCGCAAGGGCGAGGGAGTCAAGGATYTGAAGCARCTCGAAGGCAAGACCGTGCTTCTGGGGTCGGCSGCCTGGCAATCGATCTGCGAYCCMATGTTYGCCGCCGTCGGCGTCAATCCCAAGAAGATCACCTAYGTCGAGGCCGGCTGGCCGACCTGGACGACCGCRCTKGCCAGCGGRCAGGGCAATGCCTGCCTTGCCTGGGAGGGCCTRCGMGCCGATCTGGGCGCGAAGGGCCTCAACTTCGACTACTGGCTKGGCATGCGCGGCTCGCCTTTGCCGTCGAATTCGYTGGTCGTGCGGAGGTCCGATCTGGAGGATCCCGATCGGCTCAAGTTCCTGAAGAAGTACCTGARGGGYTGGGCCATGGGCAGCGARTTCGCCGACCGYAACCCGCGCGCAGCCGCAGACATCGTGTTCAAGGCRTTGCCGACGACSAAGGCAAACTACGGTCCGCGTGCAGGCACGGAAAGCCTCATGCAGATCCACCGCACCTTCAAGGGCAATATGGCRRCACGCGCCGGCTGGGGMGAGCACAACATTCCRGCCTGGGACRGTTTYTTCAAGATAYTGAAGACGATYGGCCAGTCGARYATCGAYATCGATACGRCCCGCTATGTCACYAATGAWTTCRTCGCCGGYGCGAATGACTTCGACAAGGCGAAGGTTCATGCCGATGCCGATGCTTATGYACTGCCCGSYGACCTYGCGGCGATCGACATGGCCGACGTYGAAGCRAAATTCTACAACAACGYGATCAATTGATMGAACCAGCSGCGCTGGCGGACACTTRCCGAAGYRTGGCKATCTTGGTCACCCGAAGGGYCGAGCTYAGCTCTCGGCSCTGCYRCCTCGCCGGGCACTTACCTCGCGGTGCCCGGCGMGGTATTGCATTSGGCCTGATGTTCCRAACAAAGAGACRRTCAGAATGGCGCAGTTCATCAACTCCARGGAACACATCGTTCAAGAGGCGCTTGACGGTYTKATTGCCRCTTCTGGTGGCCAGCTTGTCMGGCTGGACGGTTACCCATTCATACGCGTGGTCGCTCGSTCGGATTGGGATCRGTCCCGCGTCGCGGTGATCTCCGGCGGCGGATCCGGKCATGAGCCGGCGCATGCTGGYTTTGTCGGCCCSGGCATGCTGACSGCGGCGGTATGTGGCGACGTCTTTGCYTCTCCGTCCGTCGACKCGGTGCTGGCGGGAATCCTGGCYGTGACGGGAGMGGYGGGRTGYGTCCTCATCGTCAAGAACTACACCGGCGATCGCCTGAACTTCGGCCTTGCTGCCGAACGGGCACGAGCACTKGGCCGGAARGTGACCATGGTCATYGTCCARGACGATATCGCCATCCCGGACATCARCCGTCCTCGCGGCATCGCMGGGACGCTCTTCGTCCACAAGMTCGCCGGAGCAGTGTCCGAGCGCGGCGGCGATCTGRATGCCGTGACTRCMGCCGCGCGTCGCGCGGCCTCGAATGTCATGAGCATCGGGATGTCGYTGGACACCTGCACCRTGCCTGGTTCGCCCAAGGAAAGCCGAATCCGATCGGGYGAGATCGAGCTGGGGCTTGGCATTCATGGCGAAGCCGGTGCTGCGAAGCTTCCCTATCTTGGCGCACGTCAGRCCATGRCYGATGCCGTCGCAAAGYTTCTCCCAAGAATGAACGGGAASMGYTATGCGGCGCTTCTGAACAATCTYGGTTCKACGACGGCGCTTGAAATGTCGGTCCTTGCRGAAGAAYTGCGGCAGTCCGCGATYGGSCCCGCGGTGTCCCATATCGTTGGTCCTGCCTCGATGATGACGGCRCTCGACATGCATGGCTTTTCGCTCACGCTCTATTCGCTGAGCGCCGAGGACGAAAAACTGCTGGCCATGGAAACGCCACTGCGTAGCTGGCCGGGGCTTAGAGCTTTCGTGGTGCCCCGCGTCGTGCCGTTGCCCGATGGATTGGCTCGCGTGCGGCCGACTCCCTCTGCCGACCCAGCAACCGAAGAATTGCTCATCCGGTGTTGCAAGGCGTTGATCGSCGCSGARRCCGATCTGAACGCGCTCGATGCCAGAGCAGGAGACGGCGATACCGGATCGACGCTCGCCAGCGCAGCGCGCAACTTGATCCAGAACATTGGTCAGCTTCCGCTGTCGAACCACGCGCAACTCTATCGGGCATTGGGGCAGGAACTGAGCCAGACCATGGGAGGCTCKTCGGGTGTTCTGCTYGCGATATTCTTYGCTGCRGCAGGGGAYGCGGTATCWAACGGGCATRGCCCGATCGAYGCGCTCARGGTTGGACTGGCAAGGATGCAGGAGRTSGGTGGCGCGCAACCGGGSGACCGGACCATGATCGACGCGCTGYTGCCCGCKCTCGATGCCTTGCCGCAGGGGCTGACCGAGGCAGCCCGCGCAGCAAGAMAGGGGGCMMGTCTGACGGCCACCATGTCCAAGGCRAATGCTGGACGGGCCGCCTACATCGGTGCGGARCAGTTGCARGGGCATGCCGACCCCGGCGCGGAGGCCGTYGCGMGATTGCTKGAGAGCCTGTGCTARGCCGGCGTCGRACGCGCRTRTGYGCGATGCSCCKCMTCAGGGATCGATGATGATCCTGCGGAAGGCRCGCAGCARYTCSGGCTCGAGGTTYTCGTCRTCGAGTTGCAGCGGGCCSGGCGCGATCAGGACCGCGTTGTTCAGCGTCCCGTACAGCATCTGGCARGCGAAACGAACCCKGYGTTCGAGATTCGGATCGTCGGGAGAGCTCAGCGAMAGSCGYGCCACCAGACGGTCGGCGTGCTCTTGTCCGCGTTTCCTGGACGGCTCCCACARSGYSGGCTCGACCATGCTGCGRCGGATSGTKGCGCGGATCAAACCSCGGCGCTTGCGGTARGCGGCAAGAGTTGCGGCRATGACCTCCGCCAGAATGTCGTCGATCGGCTGGTTCGGATCGCTGGCCGGTGGYGTCRGGAYTGGRTCGTGCTCSGCGGCYTCGCCGACGAGCGCRCGRAAGAACCCGTCCTTGTCGGCGAAGCGGCTGTAGAACGATCCGACCGAGCAGCCGGCAGCCAGCGCGATTTCTGCGACCGACAGATCGTCGAAATCCTTGATCTCGCAAAGCTTTTTTCCGGCGCGCACCAGCGCGTCACGGGTCGCGCGRCTGCGCGCCTGCTTGGCYGGCAARACGTCGGTGGGCTCRGCKYGGCTCATTGTCCTTGACCGAAATTCGAATTYGAGTTCATATTCATATTACMASRYCGRTCTACCACTCTGAAGAGTGYTTGGCAAAAGAACCAAAWACAGGGAGCAGCCCATGTCATACGACACCMTCACCGTCTCCAAACTCACCGGTGGATGCGGCGCCGAAGTGCACGGCCTCGATCTGGCGCGCGATCTCAGCAACCGCCAATGGGACGAACTKCGCCACGTCTTCTTCGASCATGGCGTGATCTTCTTCCGCGATCAACAACTGACGCCGGAGCAGCACATCGCGTTCGCGCGCCGGTGGGGGACGATCGACGTCAACAAGTTCTTCGTGCCGGTGCCCGGCTATCCCGAGATCGCCGAGGTGCGCAAGGAGAAGGAGCAGAAGACCAATATCGGTGGCGGCTGGCACACCGATCACAGCTACGACGCCGAACCCGCGATGGGATCGATCCTGCTGGCGCGCGAAGTGCCGGAGGAGGGCGGCGATACGCTGTTCTCGAACATGTACCTTGCCTACGACGCGCTCTCGGACGGGCTGAAGCAGACCCTGGGCAGTCTGCGTGCCATCCATTCCTCCGAACATGTCTTCGGCGCCAAATCCGTCAGGTCGAATGCCGAGCGGCCGAAGCGCAACGAGCATCTCGCGGTCGGCGAGGTGTCGCATCCGGTTGTCATCACCCATCCGGACAGCGGCAAGAAGGCGCTCTACGTCAATTCGGGCTTCACCTTGCGCTTCGAGGGGTGGACCGCCGACGAGAGCCGGCCGCTGCTGGAGATGCTCTATCGGCATGCAGTCCGTCCGGAGTTCACCTGCCGCTTCCGCTGGCGCGCCGGCTCGATTGCGTTCTGGGACAATCGCTGCACGTGGCACTACGCCGCCAATGATTATCACGGGCATGACCGGCTGATGCATCGCATCACGGTGGCCGGCAGCAAGCTGTCCTGACTGAAGAGCCAAGCTGGGACCGGCATCGCATGGATCGTCCAGGCGATGCCAACTCGCACGCCGTCAGGCCGATTTGGAGCGACGGTCCTCGGCGATTGTAGCAAACATCACTCGAAGGCAATCGGTGGCGGACAAACGTCCGCATCGAGCGCTGCGAATGCTCGCACCCGATCGCCCGGCGCCGCGCGAGCGGCCATCCATTGATGCCAAGCGAAACAGGTAGCCCGCCCCCTCGATGAGAACGGAGAAAGACGCGATCGGCCTGTTGCGTCGCGTTTTAATATCAAGTATTAGATCGAGTATCAATTGAAGGTTCCGATGGATTGCCCGCTGTACCGTGGGCAGGACGACGCCAGATGCAGTTTCGTTTCTCTGACAAATCGCTCGCATTGCAGGACAGCCTCGAACAGTTCTTTCGTGCGGAGATCCTGCCTCGCAATCGCGAGTGGCATGCCCATACGTCCAAGCACGGCGCCGCGCCGCCCTTCCTTGCCGCGCTGAAGGCGGAAGCGCGCAAGCGGGGCCTTTGGAATCTCGGGCTTCCGGACCTCAGGGACGACCAGCCCGGCACCCGATTGACCAATCTCGAATTCGCGCCACTGGCCGCGATCATGGGCCGACTGCCGTGGGCGCCGATCGTCTTCAACTGCAATGCGCCGAATGTGCCGAACATGGAGATGTTGCAGAAGTTCGGCAGCGTCGACCAAAAGCGGCAATGGCTTGATCCCCTGCTCGAGGGCAGGATCTGGACCGCCTTCGGCATGACCGAGCCGGACGTCGCCTCGTCCGACGCACGCAACATTCGCACGTCGATCCGAAAGGATGGCGGCGACTACGTGATCGACGGTCGCAAATGGTACATCTCCGGCGCCAACCATCCGGATTGCAAGATGCTGCTCGTCGTCGGCGTCATCGATCCGGACGCCAGCAGCGCCGCCAAGCACTCCGTCGTCATCGTTCCGATGGGAACGCCGGGTCTCGAAATCGTGCGGCCGGTGCCGGCCTTCGGCCGCGACAGGGAATTCGCCGCCGAAACGGTGCTGCGCAATGTTCGCGTGCCGCAATCGAATCTCCTGGGTGAGGAAGGCGCCGGCTTCGCCATGGGGCAGGCCCGGCTCGGGGTCGCTCGCGTGCATCATTGCATGCGCAGCCTCGGCAGTTGCGATGTGCTGATCCAGCTGATGCGCGGCCGCGCGTCAGGCCGGCGCGCATTTGGTCGGCCGATCGGCGAGTTCGCCAACATCCAGGACATGATCGCGCTGTCGCGCATCGAACTCGAGCAGGCAAGGCTGCTGGTCTACAAGACCGCCTGGCTGCTCGACGAGGGCGGGGCCGCCGCCGCGCGTCGCGAGATCTCGATGATCAAGGTGGCCGTCGCGCGCACCTTCAGCGCGATCGCGGATCGCGCCGTACAGGTTTTCGGCGCAATGGGCGTCTCCGACGACACGCCGGTTTCGTCTGCCTATACCGCCGCCCGCGCCATGCGCATCTACGACGGTCCGGACGAGGTTCATCTGCGCACGCTGTACCGGCTCGAGCCAGATGAGGTCGCTGGCGACAGCGCGCATTATCTGCTCGGTGAAAGAGGGCTCTGACTGGATCAATGACCACACGCCAGGCCAATTCGCTCGACAATTTGTTTCGCCCGAAATCGATCGCCGTCATCGGMGCATCGGSRACRCCGACCAAGATCGGCGGSGTGCCGATCGCGCATCTGCTCCGCTACGGCTATCGGGGYGACATCTTCCCGATCAAYCCGCAGCATCAGACCATYCAGGRCTTGCSSGCCTATCCGGATGTGAGGGCSGTCGGCAAGGACATCGATCTGGCYATCGTCGCSGTGCCYGCCGCCATCGCGCTCAAYGCGYTGAAGCAGGCGGCCGAGGCGAACGTGAAGTCGGTCGTGCTGTTCACSTCRGGYTTTGCYGAGGTCGGTGARACCGGKGCGATSGTGCAGCGGCAGATYGGCGAGCTTGCGCGCRMGAGCGGGATGCGCRTCCTCGGTCCCAACTGCCTCGGCGTGATGAGYGGCGAGARCGGCGTTTACGCSACMTTCAGCCCCGTCGCCGGCACCGGCATCGTGAAGCAGGGCAATATCGGCCTCGTCAGCCAGTCCGGTGCGTTCGGCGGCTTTGCCTAYTCGCTGGCGCGYGAACGCGGRATCGGCCTCAGCCATTGGGTGACGACCGGCAAYGAGGCCGAYGTCGACATGTCCGAYTGTYTCGAYTGGATGATCGACGACGCAYCGACCARGGTCATCCTTGCCTACATGGARGGCTGYCGGRACGGCGCGAAACTGRTCCGGGTGCTKGACAASGCGCGCGCRGCAAGGAAGCCGATCGTCATCGTCAAGGTCGGCCGTACCGATCTCGGTGCGGCRGCCGCGGCGTCGCACACSGCGGCGCTCGCCGGWGCGGATGCGATCTATGACGCGGTGTTCAAGCAATAYGGCGTGCACCGCGCCACSACCATCGATGAGGCGTTCGACGTYGCCTACGCCGTATCSGTCGGCGGACTGCCGCGCGGYCGSTCYATCGGCATGCTGACCGCGTCGGGCGGTGCGGGCGTGCTGATGGCGGACGAGGCCGCSAGCCTCGGGCTGGATGCGCGTGARATGCCCGAGCATGCRCAGAAGCAGATCCTKGCGCGCGTGGCGTTCGCSTCCGCGCGGAATCCGGTCGACGTYACSGCGCARATCACCACCGACGAGGAATTGYTGCCGCTGTCCTAYARGCTCATGCTGGAGGACGCGAACTAYGACAACCTCGTCATCTTCCAATCCGCYGCGGGACTTTCACCGCGRGGKCCYGARCTCGTGCAGCARGCCGTCGAGATGCGCGCGAAGTATCCGGATCGCGTSATCGCCCTGTCGAGCCTGTTCACRCCGGAGCTKCATCGGCAACTCGACGACGGCRAGGTGCTGGCRTTCGCCGATCCGAGCCGYGCCGTGCGCGCRATCGCCGCATTGGCCGGWTTTGCCGCGAGCAGYGYGTCYGCYGARAAKKYGGYMGCCTYACCCRCGGTGCAGCTTGCCGATGCGACGCTCAGCGAAGCCGGAGCKCTCGCGGCATTGCARGCCGCCGGYATYCCSGTCATGCCGCAYCAGGTGGCAACCAATGGCGCTGARGCYGCCGCGGCCGCTGAACGGYTCGGCTTCCCCGTGGTGGCCAAGATCGTCTCGCCGGACATCCTGCACAAGACCGAGATCGGTGGCGTGCTGCTCAATTTGCAGGACAAGGACCAGGTCGCGAAGGCATTCGATGAACTGACKGCACGGGCCAARCRGGCGAAGCCGCATGCCAGGATCGAGGGCGTGCTGATTGCGYCGATGATCAAGGGCGGCGTCGAGTGCATCCTCGGTRTGCARCGYGAYCCGGTGTTCGGTCCCGTCGTCATGTTCGGYCTCGGCGGCATTCTGGTCGAGGCGCTGCGCGATGTCAGYTTCCGCCTCGCYCCGTTCGGCAAGGCCGAGGCACACCGCATGATCGACAGCATCAAGGCGCGCGCCGTGCTCGACGGCTGGCGSGGYGCGCCGGCCGCCGACATCGACGCGTTGTCGGACGCCTTGGTCGCGCTGTCGCGCTATGCGGCCGCCGCCGGCGACAARCTCGAGAGCATCGACATCAACCCGTTYGTGGTGCTGCCGAAGGGCAAGGGCGCGATGGCSCTCGATGCGGTGCTMKTGATCAAGCAATCGAAACCCTGAGRCAATTGGGAAGCWGYSATGTCAAACGAGTTCAAGGGCMGGATCGGRCGCACGGTYTYCGARTCGAAGCCCTGGTGGCCCGATTATCCGCGTCCGCGCGATGGTGCGCCGAACGTCCTGGTGGTGCTGTTCGACGATCTCGGCTTCTCGCATCTSGGCTGCTAYGGYTCCTCGATCSARACCCCGAAYATCGAYCGGCTCGCGGCGGGYGGTCTYCGCTTCACCAATTTTCACACCACCGCGCTGTGCTCGCCGACACGSGCGTCGCTATTGACCGGCCGCAAYCATCATTCGGTRGGCATGCGCGGCCTCGCCAACTGGAACACCGGCTTYCCRAACTGCACCGGCACCGTCGCGAAGAGCGCGGGGACGCTGGCGGAAATGCTGCGGCCGGGAGGGTATTCCACCTTCGCGGTCGGCAAATGGCATYTGACGCCGATGGAAGAGACCTCGGTCGCGGGACCGTTCGACCAGTGGCCGCTGTCGCGCGGGTTCGATCGCTATTACGGCTTTCTGCAAGGCGAGACCGATCAGTTCACGCCGGARCTCTACTGCGACAAYCATCCGGTCAAYGCSCCGCGCTCGCCGGAGCAGGGCTATCACCTCASTGAAGACCTGGTCGATCAGGCCATCACCATGGTGCGCAGCCAGAAGTCGGCGATCCCCGAGAAGCCGTTCTTCCTCTATCTCGCCTTTGGCGCGACGCACGCSCCGCATCAGGCGCCGCAGAGCTACGTCGACAAGTACAARGGSCGCTTCGAYGCCGGCTGGGAYGCGATCCGGCAGCAATGGTACGAGCGCCAGAAGGAGCTCGGCATCATTCCGCCGAATACCGAGCTTGCRCCGCGCAACCCGGGTGTCGCGCCCTGGGACGARCTGCCCGACACCCAGAAGAAGCTGGCGCTGAAGTTGCAGGARGCGTTYGCCGCYTTCCTGGACCATACCGATGCGCAGATCGGCCGCCTGGTGTCCTTCCTGGAGGACATCGGCGAACTCGACAACACGCTGATCCTCCTGATGTCCGACAATGGYGCCAGTCAGGAGGGCGGRCCGCTTGGCGTGATCGACACSTTCAAATACTTCAACGGCATCCCCGAGACGCTGGAAGARATCAGCGCSCGGATGGRCGACATCGGCGGMCCGAAGTCGCAGACCAACTATCCCTGGGGATGGGCGCAGGCCGGCAACACGCCGAACAAGCGCTACAAGCAGAACACCCACGGCGGCGGCATCCGCGATCCCTTGATYGCGCACTGGCCGAAMGGCATTTCCGACAAGGGWGGCATCCGCSACCAGTTCCACCAYGTCACCGACATCACGCCGACCGTGCTCGACATCGTYGGCGTCRCGSCGCCGGARARCGTCAACGGCATCGCGCAGATGCCGATCCATGGTGTCAGTCTCGCCTACACTTTCCCGGCGCAGGCGAAGGCCGAGCCGTCGCGCAAGGGCGCGCAGTATTTCGAGATGTTCGGTCATCGCGGCATCTGGGCCGATGGCTGGAAGGCCGTCACCTTTCATCCCGCCGGCAAGCCGTTCGATGAAGACCGGTGGGAACTCTACAATCTCGCGAACGATTTCTCCGAATGCCGGGATCTCGCAAAGGATAACCCTGCGAAGCTGAAGGAGATGGTCAATCTGTGGTGGTCCGAGGCGGGGCGCTTTGGCGCGTTGCCGCTGGACGATCGCAGGGAGGAATTGTGGCGGCCGACGCCGCGACAGGGCACGCCGCGCAACCGGCGCCGGTTCGTGCTGTATCCGCCGGTCGCGCACATGACCGGCGAGGTGTCGCCGCCGCTCGGCAATCGCAGCTTCGTTGCGACGGCGGAGGTCGAGCGACCGACCGCGACGTCGGAGGGCGCCATCTTCGGTCTCGGGACGCGCAATAACGGCCTGGCGTTCTACGTGCTCGGCGACAGGCTGGTGTTCGACTACAAYCTGTTCACGCATCACTACAAGGCGRTCTCGASCCGTCCGRTCCCGGCYGGCAAGTCGACGCTRTCGGTYCATCTGGAAAAGCWGGGYGAGCGCGGCAGGGCGACGSTCTCGATCGACGGCGTYGCCTGCGGCAGCGTCGAGATCCCGAAAATCCTGCGCATGATCTCGTCCAACGGGATGGATGCGGGCTGTGACGGCGGCTCGGCGGTCAGTGACGACTACGAGGCGCCGTTCGTCTTCCAGGGCAAGATCAGCCGGCTGGTGATYGAGCTTCCGGATCGCTCGAAGAAGGAYGAAGCCGAGGCCGCTKCCGTGAAGGCCAAGGTGGAGATGTCGCGGCAATGAGCRGTGCTGCGACATCGTGCTGTGGTCCAGGCAGYMGCRCGGCGAGGGCGYCGCGCGSSTGCGAYCWGGCAATGCCTTCGYCYGGMGTTGCGGGCGAAGGCGACGATGACATGGCGRTRGTGCCGKCCGGCAGCTTTGCCTATGGCTGCGACCGKCGCGAGGGCAATCCTGCCGACGGCGAAGGGCCGTCACRMCGGGTTGAYGTCGATGCGTTCCGGATCGACCGTTGCGCGGTGACGAATGCGCGCTTCGAACGCTTCGTCGCCGCGACCGGATATATCTCCGACGCGGAACGGATCGGCTGGTCGTTTGTATTCGCGGGCCTGTTGCCCGATGATTTCGAGGAGACGCGTGGCGTTGCCGCCGCGCCCTGGTGGCGCCAGGTCCATGGCGCCAGTTGGCGGCATCCCGAAGGAAGGCATTCCGATSTCGCATCGCGATCGGATTTGCCGGTGGTCCACGTGTCGCATCACGACGCCCTCGCTTTCTGTACCTGGGCGGGCAAGCGCCTGCCGACCGAAGCGGAGTGGGAGAAGGCCGCGCGCGGCGGSCTTGAAGGCCAGCGCTTTCCCTGGGGCGAYGATGAAACGCCGAATGGCGAGCAYCGTTGCAACGTCTGGCAGGGCACCTTTCCRAGCCGCAACAATTCGGACGACGGATATTACGGGCTCGCACCGGCGGATGCCTTCGCGCCGAACGGCTTCGGCCTGCACAACATGGCCGGCAATGCGTGGGAGTGGTGCAGCGACTGGTTCGCCAGCAACCGCTTYGCGGATGGCGSAGCGGCRGGSYTCGTCAATCCGCGCGGTCCCGTTCAGGGGACCCATCGCGTAATGCGCGGCGGCAGCTATCTCTGCCATCCGTCCTACTGCTGGCGCTATCGCAACGGGGCGCGGTCGGCCTCGACGGCGGACAGCACGACGGGGCATGTCGGCTTCCGCTGCGTGCGCGATYTYACGASYKRAACAAGCRYRYCGCCGACAGGAGAGTTTCAATGAGTTCCGCATTTCAGGGCAAGATCGGTCGTACCGTCCATGARTCGACGCCGCATTGGCCGGAGTGGCCGCGGCCGCGYGCCGRTGCGCCGAACGTGGTCGTCGTGCTGTTTGAYGACCTCGGRTTCTCCCACCTCGGCTGYTACGGCTCCTCGATCGCAACCCCGAACATCGACAAGCTCGCCGCCGGCGGATTGCGCTACACCAATTTCCATACCACCGCGCTGTGYTCGCCGACCCGCGCYGCRTTGATGACCGGATGCAACCACCACTCGGTCGGGATGCGCGGCCTCGCCAACTGGAATACGGGCTTTCCCAACTGCACCGGCACGRTKTCRAAGAGYGCGGCGACCATTGCCGAGGTGCTGCGCCCCWCCGGCTATTCGACGTTTGCAATCGGCAAATGGCACCTGACGCCGATCGAGCATACCTCGCCGGCRGGTCCATTCGACCAGTGGCCGCTGGCSCGTGGCTTCGACCGCTACTAYGGCTTCCTTGATGGCGAGACCGACCAATGGCATCCGGARCTCACCAGCGACAACCGSTCGGTGSCGCCGCCGAAGACGCCGGAGCAGGGKTACCAYCTCTCGGARGACCTGATCGACAACGCCATCGAGGTCGTGAAGTCGCAGAAGGCSGCGGTCGCYGACAAGCCGTTCTTCCTCTATGTCGCCTTYGGCGCGACCCACGCGCCGCATCAGGCGCCGAAGCCRTACATCGACAAGTACCGCGGCAAGTTCGACGCCGGGTGGGACGTCGTCCGGCAGCAATGGTACCAGCGGCAGAAGCAGCTCGGGATCATTCCCGAGGATACCGAACTCGCGCCGCGCAATCCGGGCGTCAAGCCGTGGGYCGAGCTGTCGCCGGAYGAGCAAARRCTGGCGCTGCGRTTGCAGGAGGCTTTYGCCGGCTTCCTCGAGCATACCGAYGCGCAGATCGGCCGGTTGATGGAYCAYYTGCGYGARACCGGCGARCTCGACAACACGCTCTTCATCCTGACGTCSGACAACGGYGCCAGCCAGGAGGGKGGACCGCGCGGCATGGTCAACTACTCRCGYTACTTCAACGGSCGGYTGGARGATCTCKCGGAGAGCATCGCGCGCMTCGACGACATCGGCACGCCGAACGGATTCAACAAYTATCCGTGGGGCTGGGCSCAGGTCGGCAACACSCCGGGSAAGCGCTACAAGCAGAACACCCATGGCGGCGGYATCCGCGATCCCYTGATCATCCACTGGCCGAAGGGGCTGGCCGAGAARGGYGGCGTCCGTCACCAGTTYCATCATGTCACCGACATCGCACCGACGATYTTCGAGMTCGTCGGTGCCRACAGGCCGCAGACCGTCAACGGCGTGCCGCAGATGCCGATGCACGGRACGAGCCTCGCYTACACKTTCCCGYCGGARGCAAAGCAAACGCCGACCACCAAACAGGTGCAGTATTTCGAGATGTTCGGGCACCGGGGCGTCTGGGCCGACGGCTGGAAGGCCGTSGCCTATCACGAGCCGGARACGCCSTTCGAATCCGACAAGTGGGAACTCTATCACCTCGACAAGGATTTCTCGGAATGCCGCGACCTGGCCRRCGAGCAGCCCGAGAAGCTCAGGCAGATGATCGAGCTGTGGTGGAGYGAAGCCGGTCGCAACGGTGTCTTGCCGCTCGATGATCGCCGCGCCGAGCTCTGGCGCGCGGGCACCGGATGGGCGGACCCGCGCAGCCAGTCGCGYTACGTCTAYCGGCCGCCAMYCCCCGAGATGCGCATGTCGGTGGCGCCYKCGCTCGGCAATCGCAGYTTCACGATCACCGCAGSGATCGARCGYGAAACGGCCGATCAGGAYGGYTGTGTCGTCAGCTTCGGCGATGGGCGCGGCGGYCTTGCGCTGTAYCTGCTGCGGGGCCGTTTGMMCTTCGAYTACAAYGTRTTCGGCCAGCAYYTGAAGCTGGTCTCGARCCGGYMGGTGCCCACCGGCAAGACCACCGTGAGCGTYRCCGTGGAGCGGCTCGGCAAGGTCGGTCGCGCCACGGTGCTGATCGGCGGCGAGCCGTGCGGCAGCGTCGAGATTCCGTTCCTGGTGCGCCGCTTCTCGACGGGCTCCTTCAATCTCGGTTCCGATCCTGGCGTCGCCGTCAGCGACGACTACGCGGCGCCGTTCGTCTTCCAGGGCAAGCTTGGCGAGGTCGTGATCGAGATTCCGGAGCGGACGTCGGCCGAAGCCAGGCAGGCGTCGCGGGCCGATGTGCTGGCCGACCTGGCGAGGCAGTGAGGCGGACGCGGGACGCGCCTGGGCGTGCCGAAAGGATACGGTTTTGCGACACGTCGCTGTCTCAAGGCCGTTGCGCTGCGATCTAATATAGGATATTAGATCGCGTATCAGGGGAGGATGCAGCTTGGCCGTCGACAGCACAGAGACGATCAATGAGTTGTTGAACGTCGCGGAGCGGCTGTTTGCCGCCGAAGGCGTCGAGCAGGTCGCGCTCACCCGGATCGTCAGTGTCAGCGGCAAGAAGAACCGATCTGCCCTGCACTATCATTTCGGAACGCGCGAGGCGGTGGTTGCCGCGGTACTGGACCGCAGGCTCGCGCACATCAACCAAACCCGTCATCGCCTGCTCGACGAGATCGAAGGCTCCGAGGGCGAGCTGTGGGCGCTGATGGAGGCGCATGTCGCAGCGCTTGCGCTGGTCGTGGTCGACGAGCCCTGGGGCGCGGACTACGTGAAAATTCTCGCGCAAGTCACGTTCCGGCCCCATCTGCTCGGCGACGTCGGCGTGAGCGACGCCAACCTGTCGTCGGTTCGCCGTTTCAGGCGGCTGGTGGAGAAAAGCCTGCCGGACATCCCGCGCGTGATTCTGTCCGCGCGTCGTCGCTGGTTCGGCGACAGTATCGTCCATGCGCTGGCGCGCTGGACATATCGGACGCCGCGGTCGCGCCAGACGCGCGAAAACATCCAGACTCTCATCGTCGGTCTCGTCGATTACGGCGTTGCCGCGATGTCCGTTCGCCCAAGCGAAGCCGGTCGCGTGCAGCATCCGAGTTTGCGCATGCCGAGCAAGGTCGTGCGTCGCGAGGAGTGATCCGGCACCGCCGCACGGGATCTGCCGATCGCGGTGAACCGGAGACATCTTCACTCAATCGCCGGCGTGTCGGGTCGACTGAAGTCAACCGTGGCAGTCGGAAGAAAGGTGCTTACTCGGATACGCGGCATGACGTGATTTGTGACGTTCTACAATTCGAAGAAAAAACACCAAGGGGGGAATGATGAAGTTCGTTGGAAGCCTGTTGCTTTCATCGGCCGCGGTGATCGCCGTGGCCGGCGCCGCTCAGGCGGCAGATCTGCCCGTCAAGGCCAAGGCCATTCAGTATGTGAAAATCTGCTCCGCCTATGGTCCAGGTTTCTACTACATCCCCGGCACCGATACCTGCATCAAGCTGGGAGGCTTCATTCGTGCCGACATGCTGGTGAACAGCAACACCGACAATGTCGGCAACACCGGCGGGCCGGCCGGCGCGAACAATCGATTCACCAACGGCTACACCACCAAGACGACCTCGAACGTCCGGATCGATACCCGCACCGAAACCGAGTACGGCACGGTGCGGACCTACATGGAGTCGGTCTTCGTCTGGATGGGCAGCAGCTACACCGCCAACCCGGCTGCGCCGGGCTCGACGATCTATTCCGCGATCGGCACGGTGCCGGCGCCGAACAATGCGACCACGGGCAACGTGGCGGCCGGAGGATTCGCGCTCTACAACGCGTTCATCCAGTTCGCAGGCTTTACGATCGGCCGGGCGGTTTCGCAGTTCAGTGCGCCCTGGATCAACTACCCCGGCAACAACTTTGACGGACTTGTCGGCGGTGGCGGCACCGTCACCGGCGTCAACCAGTTCTCGTATACTGCCGACTTCGGTCAGGGAGTTGCGGCGACGATTTCCGCGCAGGATCCGACCGCATATTATCAGGCCGGCGTCAACAATCTCAGCGCAGGCGGCGCGTACGGCGTCAGCGATTACGCCGGAACGACCGTTCCCGATATCGTGGCGATGTTCCGCGTCGATCAGGCCTGGGGCCTGTTTCAGGCTTCGGCCGCGGCGCACGATAACAATGTCGCGTATTACGGCGGCGCCGGCTTGCCCAACGGTGGCACCGAATTGGCGGGCCATCCGGACGACAAATGGGGCTGGGCCGCTCAACTGGCGCTGTCGATCAAGAACATCCCGACCGGACCCGGCGACACGATCAACCTTCAGGCCGTCTATACCGACGGCGCCACGCGCTACAACATCCAGGATCTCTCCGCCTTCTCGACCGCCAACACGGTGTATGGCGGCTCGAGCCTGCCAGGGGCTTACCAGAGCGTAGGTCTCGGCATGGCGCCCGACACCATCTTCGCAAACGGCACCCAGCAGCAACTCATCCAGACGTGGGGCCTCAACGGAGCCTACACCCACAACTGGAACGAGGATTGGAACACGGCGGTGTACGGTGCGTATGCGAAGGTCTCGTACAACGCTGCGGCCAAAACCCTGATCTGCGGCGGTGGCGCGGGGATCGGCTCGTTTCAGGCAACGTTCGGTGCCGGCGTGACAAGCTGCAACCCGGATTTCTCCCTCACGCAGTTGGGCACCATCACGCGCTGGACGCCGGTGAAGAACCTGACGTTCTCGGCTGATCTGACCTACACCCATCTCGATCAGAACTATGCCGGGACGGCGGTGATGTCGAGCGGAGCGCTCGGCAAGCCGCTTGCAACATATGAGCTCAAGAATCAGGACACGTTTCTGCTGCTGCTTCGGGCTCAGCGGAACATGTAGAGCATGATCTGGAAGCGTACGGAGCGGTCGTCCGAAAGCCTGGTTGCCGACCATCGCGCGATCCACGGCTTGGCCCCGTTGCGCTTCGCCATGCGGGCCTGCCGTTTCCCGGGCCTGAGCGCCTTCCACGATCGCACTGCCGGCATGCGGAAATGCCGGCGGGCAATGACGATTTCTGTAGCGACGGCTTCCGGCGCGTCGCGCGGGAGACCGGCGGACTTGAATGCCTGGCGCGTCACGACGCGAGCGATGTGGCTGCGCCGACAAGCCAGGGAGGAACCGATGATGGGAAATGCACGAAGGATTCGCGGATGAGCTCCCTAGCGACATCATTGTCGCGTCGCCTCGGTGTCGCGTATCCGATCTTCGGCTTTGCCCATTCCATTGATGCCGTGGCGGCGGTCAGCAATGCCGGCGGCATCGGCATCTACGGCGCGACCCGCGACACGCCCGAGGAAATTCGCGAACGCCTCAAGCGGCTGCGCAAGCTGGTCGGCGACCGGCCATTCGGGGTCGATCTGGTGCTGCCGAACGGGATGCCGCCGCGCGACGACCGCGAAGCGATCGAGCGCGAGTTGCCCGAGGCCCATCGCCGTTTCGTCGCCGGGCTCTATCAGCAGTATGGGGTGCCGCCGGCCACCAAGGCCGGCATGCGCTCGCGCTTCGTGCGTTCGGTCGAGATGGCCGAGCAGCAGATCGAGGCCGTGCTTGGCTCCGACGTCAATCTGTTCGCGTGCGGGATCGGTGCGCCGCCGGCGGCCGTCGCTGAAGCGAAGGCACGCGGCAAGCTGACCGTTGCACTGATCGGTTCGCCGCGCCATGCCAAGGGCGCGCTCGACAGCGGGATCGACGTGCTGGTCGCGCAGGGCTACGACGCCGGCGCCCATACCGGATCGATCGGCACGTTCTCGCTGGTGCCGCAGGTCGTCGACATCGCCGGCGGCGTCCCGGTGGTGGCTGCCGGAGGCGTCGCCACCGGCCGGCACATCGCGGCCGCGCTTGCGATGGGCGCCGAGGGCGTTTGGCTCGGCACCGCCTGGCTCGCAACCAAGGAGCATGCGCTGGCGCCGACCGCGCTGAAGAAGGTACTTGCGGCGCGCAGCGAGGATGCCGTCATCAGCCGTGCGGACAGTGGCAAGACCTTGCGCCAGATCCGCAGTGCCTGGAGCGACGAATGGAGCGCGCCGGATGCGCCCAAGCCGCTGCGCATGCCCTACCAGGACATCCTGGTCGGAGATCTGCTCGGCGCCATCGACGAGCACGACATCGAGCCGCTGGTCCACGTCCCGGCCGGCCAGAGCGTCGGCTACTTCGACAAGCTCACGACGGTCGCGGACACCATGCAGAAGCTCGTCGGCGAAACAGACGCCGCGTTGCGGCGGCTCGCGACAGGAGCCCGATTCCGCGAGTGATCGCGCGCCACCAAAGCAAAAAAGAACAGAGCCGGAGGAGTTCATGAACGCGCAAGAGACTGGAAGGAAGGGGTGGATCATCGTCCTGATGATGTTCCTGTTCATGCTGATCAACTTCGCCGACAAGGCCGTGCTCGGCCTGTCCGCGGAGTCGATCATGAAGGAGCTCGGCCTCACCCATGCCGAATTCGGGCTGATCGGAACCAGCTTCTTCGCGTTCTTCTCCATCGGTGCGGTGCTGGTCGGCTTCGTGGTCAACCGCATCAGCACCAAATGGGTGCTGCTGGCGATGGGCCTGGTTTGGGCGATATGCCAGTTGCCGATGATGGTTTCCACGGGACTCGCGATGCTGTTTGCCAACCGCATCGTGCTCGGAGCCGGCGAGGGGCCGGCCTATCCTGTCGCCGTCCATGCAGTCTACAAATGGTTTCCCAGTGCGAAGCGCGCGCTTCCGACCAGCATCATTGCGCTCGGCGGGGCGGTCGGCGTCGGTGTCGTCGCGCCCGTGGTCAGCTACATCATCGTGCACTATTCGTGGCACATGGCGTTCGGCGCGCTCGGCCTGGCAGGTCTCGTCTGGTGCCTGGTCTGGCTCGTCGTCGGTGCCGAAGGTTCCTTGACCTCGAACGAAGCCTATGGCGGCGGCGATCATGCGCATGTCGGTTACGGCACGCTGCTGACGTGCCGCACCTTCGTTGGCCAGACCATCGTCGGCTTCAGCGCCTACTGGATGCTGACGCTCGGCATCGTGTGGCTGCCGGCCTATCTCGAAAGGGGCGCAGGATTCTCGCCATGGGCGGTGGGATGGATCGTCACGCTGCCGTCGCTGGTCCAGATCGTGTTTACCCCGACAATCAGCATGATCGCGGGACGGCTGCGGCAGCGCGGGTTCTCGGCCCGCTTGTCGTTCGGCGTCGTCGCGGTCATCTGCTGCGCCATCGCCGGCATCGCCACCGTGCTGCTGTCGCGCTCCTCGGATCCGGTGATGTCGATCGCCTGCACGGCGATTGCCTTCTCGGTCGGCTCGGCCATCTTCGTGCTGGCTCCCGTCGTCACCGCCGAGATCGTGCCGGGCCGGCAGCGCGGCGCCATGCTTGCCATCGGCACCGCGGTGACCACGCTCGCCGGTCCGACGGCACCGATCGTCATGGGCCGCATCATCGACGCCAGCGGAACCGCGGTCGACGGCTTTCGCGTCGGCTTTCTGATCGCAGGCATGATCGTCATCATCAGCGCGTTGATCGGCTTGATCCTGATCAATCCGGAAGCCGACATTCGCAGGTTCCGGAAGCTCGCCGAGGGCTCGGCGTCGCCGGCAGACCTGCAAGGCGACGGCCGCATGATGGGCCTGGCCGCGGGCGAAACGCGAAGCTAGGCATGATCCGGAAAAGTGCGAAGCGGTTTTCCGAAAAGATCATGCGCAAACAGGAAGCTAAAGCGAGATGAGATGACGATTCAACCTCATCTCATCTGCTTTAGCAGGGAAGGACGATTGCCACGGCTTTGACATGATTGCCGGGCACATGCTGCCCGATCGATTCCCACTGATCCCAGCGGATCGGCGAACCAGGAGGGCCCGCAAAATGACAGATCTTGCTCGCGTCGCCCTTCGAGGCGTCGCCGACTAGGCCTGTGCGCGCTTGATGGCGCGGCCTTCATGTCGGCGGCGAAACACGCCAATTCCGACCTGAAGGATCTCTCCCTTGATCAATCTCTATGGCTGGTCTGACCGCGACGGTCAGGCCTTCGCGCCCTATGAGGCGCAAGGCTACGTGCCGGGACGCGTCGTCGTCCAGCAGCGCGGCCTCTATACGCTCGTTACCGCCCACGGCGAACTGCGGGCGCAACTCGCCGGACGTCTGGTTCACGAAGTCCAGGAAGGTGGCCGCGACGGCGACCTTCCGGTCGTCGGCGACTGGGTTGCCGCCGCGGCTCGCCCGGAGGAGGGCTCGGCCACCATCCAGGCCCTGCTGCCGCGCCGAACCGCGTTCGTTCGCAAGGCCGCCGACACCGTGCAGACGGTGCAGGTGGTCGCGGCGAATATCGACATGGCCTTGCTCGTCGCCTCCATGAACGCCGACTTCAATGTCCGGCGGCTCGAACGTTATCTGGCAACCGCCTGGCAGAGCGGTGCGCGGCCGGTGATCGTCCTGACCAAGGCCGATCTGTGCGATCGCCCGGATGAAGTCGTGGCGGCGGCCGAGGCCGTGGCATTTGGCGCGCCGGTGCTCGCGGTGTCCGCCATGACCGGCGCCGGCATGGCCCAACTCGCGGCGCAGCTTCGGCCCGGCGAGACCTGCGTGCTGGTCGGCTCCTCCGGTGCCGGCAAATCGACGCTGGTCAATGCCTTTGCCGGCGCCGAGCTGATGGCAACCGCCGGGATCCGCGAGGACGACGCACGCGGCCGCCACACCACCACGCATCGCGAACTGGTACGGCTGCCTGGCGGCGCGCTGATCCTCGATACGCCCGGCATGCGCGAGCTCGGGCTGATCGATGCCGAGGAGGGGTTGGGCACAGCCTTCGACGACATCGAGGCGCTGGAGCGCGATTGCCGGTTCAGCGATTGCGGCCACGGCAACGAGCCTGGTTGCGCGGTGCGCGCGGCGTTGGAGTCGGGGCAACTCGACCCGGATCGCTGGCGTAGCTTCCAGAAGCTGCAACGCGAGCTGGCGCATCTGGACCGCAAGGATGATCGTGTTGCGCGCGCCGCCGAGAAACGCCGATGGATCGTCCGCAACAAGGCCTATCGCGCCAGCCTGAAGAACAAGAACAGGGATCCGTGACCGGGATCGTTCGGCGGCCCGAGCGGATATTCGCGCTCGCCGAATGATGCTATCGATCGTGCAACCCGTCATGGGGCCGCTGCGCAGCGGCGGCCCGATGACGACATATGGGGGAACGCACATTGCCCGGCATCTCTCGGCGGCCATTCCTGCAACTCGCGTTCGGCGCGGCGACGCTGCCATTTGCATCGCCGGGTGCAGATGCGGAAACCATCGCGCGTCCGGTCACGTTGATCGTGCCGTTCGCGGCCGGTGGGCCAACCGACGTGCTGGCGCGGATCCTCGCCGAGTATATGCGCGGCACGCTCGGTCACCCCGTCATTGTCGAGAATGTCACGGGCGCCTCGGGTACGGTCGCGGGGCTGCGCGCTTCGCGCGCGGCGCCGGATGGCTCCACGATCACCATCGGGCATTGGGGCACGCATTGCCTCAACGGCGCGATCTATCAGTTGCAATATGACGTACGCGAATTCGCGCCGGTTGCGCTGATCGCGAGCGGCCCGCAGCTCGTGATCGGCCGACCTGATCTGCCGGCGCAGAATCTGAAGGGGCTGATTGCCTGGCTCAAGGCCAATGGCGGCAAGGCGACGTCGGGCACCGCGGGTCCCGGTTCGGGTGCGCATGTCGCCGGCGTGTTCTTCCAGCAGCTCACGGGCACCGACTTCTCCTTCGTGCCGTATCGCGGCGCCGGCCCCGCGCTGAACGATCTGATGGCCGGGCATATCGACATCATGTTCGATCAGGCATCGAACTCGCTGCCTCAGGTGAAGAGCGGAACCGTGAAGGCGTTTGCAGTGACTCAATCCTCGCGTCTCGCATCGGCGCCGGAGATTCCGACGGTCGATGAAGCCGGACTGCCCGGTCTCTACATTGCCTATTGGCACGGCATCTGGGCCCCGAAGGGCACGCCCGCCGAGATCGTGTCGACACTGTCGAAGGCGGTGATGGCTGCGCTCGCCGAGCCTGTGGTCCGGCAACGTTTTGCCGAGCTCGGGCAGGAGATTCCGCCGCCGGACAAACAGGGCTCGGCTGCGCTGCGCGATCATCAGGCTGCCGAGGTCGAAAAATGGTGGCCGATCGTCAAGTCGGCCAACATCAAGGCGGAATAGGTTCCTGCATCACGCTCTCGCGATAGAAAATGGCAGAAACCCTGCCGTTTTCGGACTTTCGATGTAGGCCGAAGGTTAGCCGCTGCTGTCATCCCATCGTCACCGGCGTTCGAAAAAACGTTGCGACTGCTAACGAGAGCATTGAGCACGCGAGACCACTCGCGTTTCCACGGAGATCAGCATGAAATTCGTCAAGACGATCGTGGCTGCCGGCATGGTGGCCATGGCTACGCCCAGCTTCGCAGCCGACATCACCGGCGCCGGCTCGACCTTTATCTTCCCCGTCCTCTCGAAGTGGGCCGATGCCTACAAGAAGGACGCGGGCAGCAGCGTGAACTACCAGTCGATCGGTTCGGGTGCCGGCATCAAGCAGATCGAGGCCAACACCGTGACCTTCGGCGCGACCGATGCTCCGCTGAAGTCCGACCAGCTTCAGAAGGACGGCCTTGCGCAGTGGCCGATGATCATGGGTGCGATCGTTCCGGTGGTGAACCTCGACGGCGTGAAGGCCGGCGATCTCGTCCTCGATGGCCCGACGCTCGCCAACATCTTCCTCGGCAAGATCACCAAATGGGATGACGCGGCGATCAAGAAGCTCAACCCGAAGGCCAAGCTGCCGTCGGAGGCGATCTCGGTCGTGCACCGCGCCGACGGTTCGGGAACGACCTTCAACTTCACCGACTATCTGAGCAAGGTCAGCCCGGACTGGAAGAGCAAGGTCGGCTCCGGCACCGCGGTGGAATGGCCGGTCGGCGTCGGCGCCAAGGGCAACGAAGGCGTTGCCGGCAATATCGCGCAGGCCAAGAACTCGATCGGTTACGTCGAGTATGCCTACGCCAAGCAGAACAAGCTGACCTACACGGCCTTGATCAACAAGACCGGCAAGACCATCCAGCCGACCAACGAAGCCTTCCAGGCTGCGGCCTCGAACGCGGACTGGACCAACGCGCCCGGCTACTACCTGATCCTGACCGACCAGCCCGGCGACAAGTCCTGGCCGATCGTGGCTTCGACCTTCATCCTGTTGCACAAGGATGCGACCGACAAGGCGGCCTCGAAGGAAGCGCTCAAGTTCTTCAAGTATGCCTTCGAGAAGGGCGCCAAGAGCGCCGAGGAACTCGACTACATCCCGATGCCGGACAGCGTCGTGAAGCAGATCGAGAAGACCTGGGCTGCCGACGTGAAGAGCTAACTCTCTCTTCGCGAGATCGCGCGATGGCTGAAGCCGGCGTCAATTGACGCCGGCTTTTTCGTTTGGGGCTCAGCGGGCTCTGTCTCCGGTCGGGTGATGCCGGGAGGGGGTGCCGGTGCCGACCAGGAAAGTGATCTGCGTCTGGCCTAATATATTGATTAGAAGGGGATTCTCGAATAATTCCGGCCGCTTCGATCGCTTCTTGAATAGCTTGTTCTCGCGCCTATATGTGCAATTGAACATATAGAGCAAACGATGATCGATACCAGCAAAGCGGCACCCGCGCCGGTCTCCCGGCCCAGGGGGCGCCGCAGCAAGGACATGCCGGATGGCCGCCAGGCGTTGCTGATCGCAGCGACGGAGGCCTTTGCGGCCCAAGGCTTCGACGGCGCMGACCTGCGCAGYGTCGCAGCGGCGGCTGGCGTGGCRCCGAATCTCATTCGCGTCCATTTCGGCAACAAGGCCGCGCTGTGGGAAGCCTGCCTCGACCGCATCGTCGTGCTTGCAATGCCGGTGATGGCCGAGGTGCAGGCGATCGCGRCCGACACGGARCGCTCGCTGGGTGACCGGCTGCGCGATCTCATCGTCCGCGTCGCCACGTTCTACGCCGCGCATCCGCARCTGMGGAATTTCGTGGTTCGCCATGGTGCGGAGACGCCCGAGCGGTCTACGCGGGTGACCGAGAAGCTGCTGCGTCCGGCCTACGAGAGTGCGCGTGAGCTGTTTCAGGCCGGCATCGCGGCGGGAATCATCCGCAGCAGCCATCCGGCGCTGTTCTTCGCGCTGCTCAACGCCGCACTCAACCAGCCGCCGACCTTTCCGATGCTGCTCGGCCGGTTCGCGCCCGAGATCGATCCCGAGACCGCGTGGGCGCAACTGCTCGACACCACGATCGCAACGCTGCTGCATTTGCCGTCGGCGCAAATCGAGGCCGAGCACGCCTCCCGTGATCGCAACAAGCCTGCGATCTGACGCCCGGCCTCGGCCGACACTTCAACCTGCCAGTGAGAGAGTGATCCATGAAACTTCGTCTAGCCATTGTCCTTGTTGGTGCAACCATGATGCCTGCGATGGCCCAGTCCGGCCCCAACGAGTCCATGCAGCGCCAAGCCTGCATGGGTGACGCGATGCGGTTGTGCAGCGCCTACATCCCGAACCGCGGCAGGATCCGGGATTGCATGGCCGCCCGGGTCGAGCAGCTCAGCCCATCATGCCGTGCGGTGTTCGATGCCTCCGTGCAGGCCGAGCGATCGCCATTGGGTCGGCGCTAAACAAATGTCAGCGCTCCCGCAGCGAAGCGCAGAAGCCCTCGATGAGCGGGACCAGCGCATCGGCCGATTCCAGCATCGACAAATGTCCGGTGCCCGGCAGGACATGCATGACGGCCTGCGGTACGCGTGAAATCATTTCTGCGCGCAGCAGCTCGGGGCTGTCGATGCGGTCGAGTTCACCCGCAATGACCATGGTCGGTACGCCGATGGCGCCGACCTGTTCCGTGATGTCTTCCAGGCTGGTGGCTCTCGGCCACGCAATCTTCGCCGGTGACGCACCGCGCAGGCTATCTGCGATCACCTGCTCGCGGTCCTCAGCGGTGAGCGGCTTGGCTGTCAGTACGTTATCGATGGTTGCCTCGACGGTGTCGCGGGTGGCGTAGGCGCCCGCCATCATCTCCCGCGCCTCTGCCGGTATCGACATCGGCTGCGGCGGGGACGGAGCGACGAGAATCAGGCCGGCCAGACCAGCCGGTTGGCGCGATGCCATGAGCTGTGCGACCTTGCCGCCCATGGAATGGCCGACGAGGATATAGCGCTTCAGGTCCAGCGCCTTGACCACGCCTTCGGCGTCGGCGGCGAGATCGGCCAGCGCGTAGCCGCTGGCCGGGGCGTCGGACTCGCCCCAGCCGCGATGATCGATCGCAATGGTGTGGAAGTCGGGAGCCAGTCCGGCGGTGACATGCTTCCAGGTCCGGGACGAGCCACCCCAATAATGCAGGAAGACGAGCGACAGATCGCCCTCGCCCTGTTCCTCGACATGGATAGCAAGGCCATTCGACGCGACTTTCATCGTGAGTCTCCCGTTTCGGAACCAACCGGGCGATCCGGTTGGAATGAAGCAGAGATACCTTCTCGACCTTTGATCGATAATTGCCGTCATTCTATCAGTATCTGATAATCACATTATCGAATTGGAGTGGATATGGACCGGCTGGTCAGCATGGCGGTGTTCGTCGCCGCGGTGGAGGAGGGCAGTCTCGTCGGCGCTGCCCGGCGATTCGGCCTGTCGCCTTCGATGGCGGGCAAGCATGTTGCCGCGATCGAGGAGCAACTGAATGTGCGTCTGCTTCAGCGCAGCACGCGGATGCTGAAGCCGACCGACGTGGGGCAGGTCTACTACACGCGGTGCAAGCACATCCTGGAAGAATACGAGGACGCGAACCGGGAAGCCGGCGACGCGCAGCAGACGGTGCGCGGCGTGCTGCGCGTTGCGGCGCCGGCCACTTTCGGGGCGATGCATCTCGGCAATGTGGTGGCGAGTTATCTGGCCGCACATCCCGGCGTCGCAGTCGAGACCACGCTGAGCGACCGCTATGTCGATCTGCTGGCGGATGGCATTGATGTGGCGATCCGAATTGGGCGGCTGGCTGATTCCGACCTCGTCGCTCGACGACTTGCTCCTTGCAGGATGGCGTTCTGCGCAGCCCCGTCGTTTCTGGCTCGGCACGGCGTGCCTCAGACCGTCGAACAACTCCGCCAGGCGCCACGCCTCGCGTTCAGCGAAGCGGTTTCAGCCGGCGATTGGACGCTCGTCGATCCAGAGGGCAGGACTCACGTCATCGATGGCCCGGTGCGGCTGGCGGCCAACAGCATGCAGATGCTGCTCGCCGCGGCATTGGCGGGCGCCGGCGTTGCGTATGGACCAAGCTTCGTGTTCGGGGAATCCATTGCGAGGGGAGATCTGGCTGTTCTGATGCCAGATCATCAGACGTCAGAGCTGGCAATTCATGCCGTGTACCCGACGAAGCGGCACGTGTCCCTGAAGCTCCGCCGATTTATCGAGCATCTGAACTCGAGCTTCGGCGACATGCCGCCCTGGGACCTCATGCTTGCGGCCGGCGCGCCGGAGACGGTGCGATAGACCGCATAGCGGTCGTCGCAAATCCGTGAAAACCCCTACCCTTGTTAACCAATGATTAACCATGCGGGCCGATTGTTAACCATTCGACAAGACAACCGAGTCAGGGGCGATGGACGCAACTCAACAGGCCGTACGTCAGCAGGTCCGCATGCGCGGCCGTTCCTATGTTGCGTTCGTTTTCTCGCCCGTGGTGCCGGTCGTGTCCTGGCTTGCCGAGATCGACGCAACGCTGGCGAAGTCGCCTGGCTTTTTCACCGGCAAGCCAGTCGTGCTCGACCTCTCGGCGGTCGATCTCAGCCAGTCCGCCATCGCGCACCTCGTCGGCAGCCTCGGTGAGCGCAACATCCGCATCCTCGGCATCGAGGGCGTCGACGAATCGAGGCTCGCCGCCAATATGCCGCCGCTTCTGACCGGCGGCCGCGCCTGCGCGATCACCCATGTCGAACCGAAGACGCCGCAGCCGCAGGAAAAAAACAAAGACAAGGACAAGACCAAGCTGCCGTCCTTGCTGCTGGAGACCCCGGTTCGTTCCGGCCAGTCGATCGTGTTCGCCGAGGGCGACGTCACCGTGCTGGGCTCGGTCGGCTCCGGCGCCGAGGTCGTCGCCGGCGGCTCGATCCATGTCTACGGCACGCTGCGCGGCCGTGCGATGGCCGGCATCAACGGCAACTCGGCGGCCCGGATCTTCTGCCAGAAGATCGAAGCCGAGCTGCTCGCCATCGACGGCTACTACCAGACCGCGGAACAAATCGCTGACAGCTTGCGCAACCGGCCCGCCCAGGCGTGGCTCGAGGGCGAAATGCTGCGCATCACTGCATTGAACTGACCGACGATAAGGAGAAAGAGAATGGCCAAGGTTTTGGTCGTGACGTCCGGAAAGGGCGGGGTCGGCAAGACGACCTCCACCGCTGCGCTCGGCGCGGCACTCGCGCAAATGGGCCAGAGCGTCGTCGTGATCGATTTCGATGTCGGTCTGCGCAATCTCGATCTGGTGATGGGCGCGGAGCGGCGCGTGGTGTTCGACCTCATCAACGTCGTGCAGGGGGTCGCAAAACTGCCGCAGGCACTGATCCGCGACAAGCGGCTGGAAAATCTCTGGCTGCTGCCGGCGTCGCAGACCCGCGACAAGGACGCGCTGACCGAAGAGGGCGTCAAGCGCGTGATCGGCGACCTCAAGACCAAGTTCGACTGGATCCTGTGCGACAGCCCGGCCGGCATCGAACGCGGCGCGACGCTGGCGATGCGCTACGCCGACGAGGCCATCATCGTCACCAACCCGGAAGTGTCGTCGGTGCGCGACTCCGACCGCATCATCGGCATGCTGGACTCCAAGACCGTCCGCGCCGAGCGCGGCGAGCGGGTCGAGAAGCATCTGCTGGTCACCCGCTATGACAGCGCCCGCGCCGCGCGCGGCGAGATGCTGTCGATCGACGATATCCTGGAAATCCTCGCCACACCGCTGCTCGGCATCGTGCCGGAAAGCCAGGACGTGTTGCGCGCCTCCAACGTCGGCTGCCCGGTGACGCTGAACGCCGCGGGCAGCGCGCCGGCGCGGGCCTATACCGATGCGGTGCGGCGCCTGATGGGCGAGGCGGTCGAGATGGTCGTGCCGGTCGAGCGCAAGGGGCTGATGGACCGGTTGCTGCGACGGAGGGCGGCATGATGAACGTGATGCGGCTGTTCGGCGGCCGCGCTGCATCGGCGCCCGTCGCACGGGAGCGGTTGCAGATCCTGCTGTCGCATGAGCGCGGCAGGACCGGTGCGCCCGACCTTCTGGAAACGCTCCGCTCGGAGATCCTGAGCGTGGTGTCGAAGCATATCGATGTCGATCCCGACAAGGTGGTGGTCCGGATGGACCGCGGCAAGTTCGTCTCGATGCTCGAGGTCGACATCGAGGTTCCCAACGGCGTGCAACGATCAAAGATGGTGGCGGCCACATGACGGCAGACAGCGACAGTCACATTGCATGGCAGCGCGCACAGCTGAAGAAGCTGCGCGCGGCGCTGAAGGAGATCGAGGCCGATCAGCTCGGCAAGGCCAATTGCGGCCGCGCGACGCAGATGACGATCGATCAGTTGCAGCGCAAGATCGGCGAGTCGGGCCGCTGCATCGCCGAGTATGAGCGCCGCACCCGCCGCCCGCTGGCGACGGATCTCGGCAGCCTCGCCAGCGTTAGCTGGACGAACTGGAACGCCAATCTTCCGATGGCCAAGGCGCCGCGCCATCGGGCATAAGCGGGCACAGCTTCGTCGTTGCGACCATTGGCTCGCAACGACGGCTGTCTTACAGCAAGAACGCCAGCGCGCTTTCGCACTGGTCCTCGACCTTGAGGGTGAGCAAATCGTCGGCACGGGTGCGGCCGAGATTGACGGCGGCGATCGGCAGGCCGCGCTGCTCCGCCATCCGGACGAAGCGAAACCCGGAATAGACCATCAGCGACGAGCCGACGACCAGCAGCGCGTCGGCCTGTTCGAGGTGTGCCTGCGCCGTCGCCACCGTATCGCGCGGTACATTCTCGCCGAAGAACACCACATCCGGCTTCAATACGCCGCCGCAGGCAGCGCAGGCCGGCACCACGAAGGATGAAAAATCCTGTTCGAGGTCGGCGTCGCCGTCCGGCGCATCGGCGGCATCGAGCGTAAGCCAGATAGGGTTCAGCAACGCCAGTTCCCCTTGAAATTGCTCGCGCGGCATCGTGGCGCCGCAGCCGAGGCAGCGAACGACGTCGAGCCGGCCGTGCAAGTCGATCACGCGCTGGCTGCCCGCGGCCTGGTGCAGCCGGTCGACGTTCTGGGTCAACAGCAGCTCGCAGCGCCCTTGCTGTTCCAGCCGTGCCAGCGCGCGATGCGCACCGTTCGGCGCTGCGCGCCCGAACCGCCGCCAGCCGACCATGCTGCGCGCCCAATAGCGCTGCCGCGTTGCCGCCTCGCCCAAAAACGCCTGGATGGTGACCGGCCGGGTCCGCTTCCAGTTGCCGTCGCTGTCGCGATAGTCGGGAATGCCGGAATTGGTGCTGCAGCCGGCCCCGGTCAGGACAAACAGGCGCTGGTGGCCGGCGATGAAATTCTCGAGGGCATTGTCTGGCATGGCGCACATCTAGTGCGTCGGGTTCCTCCGCGCCAGATCGCCAGATCGTGAGCGCGGCTGGTCAAACGCCGGCCAGGCATTCATGCTGGGTTAAGCGACCGCCCGGCAATTTGCATCGGCGATCGGGTCCGCGGGCATCGTCTCGACGGCCCGGATGCAGCCTTGCAGGTTGGAAGGAAGCTCATGTCCCGCAATCCGCTGCGGCGCTGGCTCTGCCAGGGACTCATGCTCTGCCTCGCATTCTCGTCATCCGCCGCCGTCGGCCCACAGGCATGGGCGCAAACGCCATCGCGCAGCGTGCCGCCGCAAATCTGGTTTCACATGGGCGGCTACCAGGATCCGGAAGCGCACCGCAGCTGGGACACGCTGTTCTTTGCGGAGAAGGCGCCCTGGCCGGAGTTCATGAACCACGTGCAGGTGGTCGAACTGCTGACGCAGCACCTGTTGCTGCTCTCCGACGCCGAACTGGCCAAGGTCGCGGCGCGGCTGAAGGAGCACCACATCGCGCTCGCGGTCGCGATGCTCTCGCAGGCTTACGACAATGACAAATCGCCGTCGTGCGGGCAGGGCGTCGAGGGCTATTTCGCCTCCTATCAAACCGCCAATCTGGCGGCCAAGCTGAAGCGCGCCGGCGCCACGTTGCAATACATATCGATGGATGAGCCGCTCTGGTTCGGCCATTACTACAATGGCCCGCATGCATGTCACTCGTCGATTGCCGACGTCGCGCAGCGCGTCGCAGCGAATGTCCGCGCTTATCAGAGCGTATTTCCCAATCTGATCGTCGGCGAGTCGGTGCCGATTCCATCGCTGACCAATGAGCCGCACTGGCAGGACGACTATCGCGCCTGGCGTAGTGCCTTCAAGGCGGCGACCGGCCGGCCGATCGCGTTCGCGGCGATCGACATCGATTGGTACCGGCCGAACTGGACACAAAGCCTGAGCGCGATCGCGGGCTTCGTGCGCAACGAGCACATGCAGCTCGGCATCATCTACAACAGCGCCGCGACCAGCAGCGCGGAGACCAATGAGCAATGGCTCAACAGCGCGGTCGACAAGTTCACTGCGATCGAGACGCGCCAGCACGTCGTGCCCGACCAGGCGATCTTCGCATCATGGGTCAAGTTTCCGCCACGCAGCCTCACCGACGAGACCGGGCTTGGCGAGGACTATCTCGTGAAGCGCTATTTGCAACTGCACGCAGCGGCGAAGTAACGGGCACAGGAATGAAGCTGACGCGACATCTGCTGATCCTGCTGGCAGTCTTGCTGGGTCTGTCGACCGCTGCATCCGCCGCAACCTGCCCGGCGGCGCCCGCAGCCCCCGTGGCAACGACAACGCCGGCCGCACGCCCTGACGCCTGGGTGCCGCAGCAGGAGGAGCTGCGGCGACGGCTTGCCGCGCAAAGCTTCGATGCCATCACATTCGGCGATTCGATCATGCAGGGCTGGAGCGAGGCCCGGCTGCAACAGGCGATGGGCATGTCGGTGCTGAACGCCGGCTTCGGCCAGGACGGCACCGAGCACCTGTTGTGGTGGCTCAAGACCTATGACTGGCAGAAGCAGTCGCCGCACGACGTGCTGCTTCTGATTGGCACCAACGACATCGGCTATCCGACCTGCGATATCGCCTGGGGTATCCTGACTGCGGTCAAGACCGTGCACGCTACATTCCCGAAGGCGCATGTCATGGTGGTCAGCATCCTGCCCCGGGGCACCAATCTGATGGGCGCGGATGACAAGATCCGCGCGGTGAACGCCACGTTGCACCAGGCGTCGGCCTCCGCCAGGTTCGCCTTTCTCGACGTGCACGATGCCTTCGAATGCGGGCACAAGACGCCGTGTCCGCTGTTTCAGCCCGACCTCAATCTGCATCTGACCAGCGCCGGCTATGACCTGCTCACCGAGCTGCTGCGGAAGTCGGTGGCCGCCGAGCCGCATAGAAACTAGCGCGTGATTTTCCTGCGCCTTCTGCGCCAGCGTGCGTTCCGCGAACGATCCGCCAGGATCGTGCGCTGCTGAAGCTTCGGCAACTGACCGGGCCTGCTGACTTTACCGTGCCGGCAGAACGAAGACCTGGCCGGGATAGATCAAATTCGGATTGCGGATCTGCTGCGAGTTGGCGCGATAGATCACCGCGTAGCGCTGCCCGGCGCCCAATGCGCGCTGGCTGATGCGCCACAGGCTGTCGCCGCGGGTCACGGTAGTCGTGGTGATGTTCGGCACGATCACCGCGGACGGCGAGCTCACGTCAGGCGCGGTGGTTGCTGCCGCCACAAGCTGCGGCGTGACCGTGCCCGCACCGCTTGACGACGCTGTCGACGCCGGGATCGATGCCGTCGTCGCCGTGTCCGGAACATTGAATGGGACCTCGGCACGGGCGCGGACGTTGCCGGAACCGGGGTCGACCTCGTCAAGCCGGATTCGATAGTCGCCGGGCGTCACACCCTTATTGATCGTGACCGAGAGGCGTCCCGCCTGGTCCGCCGTGCCTGACGTGATCAAGCTGCCGTTGAGATAGAGCCTGACGGTCGCGCCGGGAGCTGCCTGAGCGCTCACATGGAGCTTGCCACCCGGTTCGGTCTCGACGGTCTCGACAGCCATCTTGCCCACAGCCGACGCAGTGGCCGCGGGTTGCGACAGCACCCGGACCGGCGTGTCCGGCGTCATCAGCGCCACCACCGGGCGCTCCTTTGCCGCGGCCTCGAGCGCCACCGCCACGCTCTGCTTCGAGGTCACCTGCTTGCCGTCGCGCGTGATGCGCAGGGTCAGGTCATGGTTTCCCGGCGGAAGCGGGCGCGGGACGATGACGAACTGGCCCGATTTGTCCGCCACGGCGCGATCGTACACCTCGCCATTGCGCAGCAATTCCACCGTCGCGTCGGGCAGCGCCCGGCCGGCGACGACAGTCTCGCCGGTCGGCTCGACGTTGACGATGTCGAACTCCGGCAACGCGTTGCCGTCAGGTGCTGGCGTCGGCCCTGCCAGCGCGTCGGTCAAGGCCGCGGTCTCGGTCTGCACCTTCGCCAACGCAGCCTGGTGCTGGTCTCGTGCGGAAGCCTCCGGCGCGGACGGCGCCGCCGCCATCAAGGGCGTGCTCGCGCCCGGACTTTGCTGGCTCTGACGGACGCCGAAGACGAACATCGCAGTGCCGCCGGCCGCAAGTGCCAGCAACGCTATGACCAGTTTCATCGCCGTGGCGTTCATGATCGTCATCCGCGGATGAACCCCCCGCGTGATCCAGCACCCCGTGGAAGTTCCTGGAGAGACTGCGCTCGTTTGCACCACCCATCAAGTCGGATGAAAGGATTACTCTTCTCGGGGAGCCAGGCTTGCTCTGAAGCTCACCGCCGCTCCGCGCCAAGGCATGCCGACGTCGGCGCTCGGCGTGACGCGTGAGACCGCAGTCGATGACGCGCGGCGCCATGGGCAGCTTCTGATGCAGGCTCAAAACTCCAGCGCCGCATTGTCCACCACCTCCTTCATCACGAAGAAGGTTCGGGTCTGCCGCACGCCGGGCAGCGCGATCAGCTGGTCGCCATGGATCCGGTTGAAATCCTCCATGTCGCCGACGCGGATCTTCAGGAAGTAGTCGAAGTCGCCGGCGACGAGGTGACAGTCGAGCACGAAGCTCAGCTTGGCCACCGCCTGTTCGAAGCTCGCAAAGCTTTCCGGGGTCGAGCGGTCGAGCACGACGCCGACCATGACCAGCGTGCCCTTGCCGAGCTTGCGCGGTGCCACCATGGCACGGACGCCGCTGACATACCCGTCGTCGAACAGCGCCTGGGTCCGGCGATGGCAGGTGGCGGGGCTGACGCCGACCTGATCGGCCAGCTCGGCATTGCTGAGCCGGCCGTCCTTTTGCAGCAATCTCAGTATCTTAAGATCGGTACGATCGAGCCGGGCAGGCATGGAAGAATCTTTCATTAATAATCAAACTAGTGAGAGAAAATATATCATTAGACTAGAGATCAGCAATATTCAGTAGCTCAGGAAGCCAAGTTAGAGAGCACCTTTCGCGCCGGTGATGATAGGTCTTGCCGCTGTTCCAGACCATCAAAGAGGATGCCAGCATGCTGGAAAAATTCGCGCGCTATCCGCTCACCTTCGGGCCGACTCCGATCGAGAAGCTCGATCGGCTATCCAAGCATCTCGGCGGCAAGGTCGAGCTCTATGCCAAGCGCGAGGATTGCAATTCCGGGCTCGCCTTCGGCGGCAACAAGCTGCGCAAGCTCGAATACATCATCCCCGACGCGATCGCCTCCAACGCCGACACGCTGGTCTCGATCGGTGGCGTGCAGTCGAACCACACCCGCATGGTTGCCGCGGTCGCGGCCAAGATCGGCATGAAGTGCCGGCTGGTGCAGGAAAGCTGGGTGCCGCATGAGGACGCGGTCTATGACCGCGTCGGCAACATCCTGCTCTCGCGCGTGATGGGCGCGGATGTGCGCCTGGTCGATGAAGGCTTTGACATCGGCATCCGCAAGAGCTGGGAGCAGGCGATCGAGGAAGTGAAGGCGGCCGGCGGCAAGCCTTACGCGATTCCGGCAGGCGCTTCCGTGCACAAATATGGCGGGCTCGGCTATGTCGGCTTCGCCGAGGAGGTGCGCGCGCAGGAGCGCCAGCTCGGCGTCAAGTTCGACTACATCATCGTCTGCACGGTGACCGGCTCGACCCATGCCGGCATGCTGGTCGGCTTCGCCGCCGACGGCCGCGCCCGCAACGTGATCGGCATCGACGGCTCGTTCACACCCGCCCAGACCAAGGCGCAGGTGCTGTCGATCGCGCAGAACACGGCCGGGCTGGTCGAGCTCGGCCGCGACATCGTCGCGGATGATGTCGTGCTGATCGAGGACTATGCCTATCCCGCTTATGGTGTGCCCTCGGAAGAGACCAAGGAGGCGATCCGCCTCAGCGCGCGGCTGGAAGGCATGATCACCGACCCGGTCTACGAGGGAAAGTCGATGCAGGGCATGATCGACCTGGTGCAGAAGGGGTTCTTCCCGGCCGGGTCGAAGGTGCTCTATGCCCATCTCGGCGGCGCGCCGGCGCTCAACGGTTACGCCTACGCGTTCCGCAACGGCTGACGCCTTGCTCCATCCGGGCTACGGGCTCTTACGGGCTGCCGCGTAAGGTCCGCGTCAGCTTGGCTCGCTACTTTCGTCGAACCGGGCGAGTCGGGAGACCATCGTGTGAAGATGAATGCGGCCGGCCGGGCCCTTGCCGCGCTCGGCATTGGCATCGTCGCTGTCGGGCATTGGTTCTGGGTTTCCGGGACCCATGGCATCGTGCCGCGCGTGCGCCTGCTGGCGATGGACAGCGCGGTCGAACTCTATGCCGGCATCTTCCTGATCGGCGTCGGCGTCCATGCTCTCGCAACCTGGTACTGGTTCAGCGATCCAAATCCGCCGACCCCGTCCTCCGTCCGGGAACAGTAGCCCTTCGGGGCCTGGCCGAATGTGTCTGGATTGACATCTTGGGAACATAATGGGAACATGCGCTCTGTAACCAGAGGGTGTGGCGATAGCCTCATCCGCAGGGGCATTGCCGGCCGCAAGTGCTGAAGATCGGGCCGCGCACCACTTGTGGGTGAATCTCTCCGCCTCCCGGGTTGGGTTGTGGCTGGGAGTGCACGTCATGCGAGTTGCGATCTGGGCGGCCGTTGCGGCCGCATGGTTGTTTGCGTCTGCAACTCCAACAAGTGCCCGCGGTCCCTACGGCTCGATCACGGTCGGCAATTGGAAAGGCGGCGCGTTCACCAACGACAAGGACGGCGCGTTCACGCATTGCTCGGCGGGCACGGTCTATCAGAGCGGCATCTACTTCGTGGTGGCGATTACCGCGAATGGCAGTTGGCGGCTCGGCTTCGCCCATGAGAGCTGGCGCCTGACGCCGGGCGAGGCCTTTCCGCTCACGCTGACCTTCGACGGCCAGCCCGCGTTCAATGTCTACGGCATGCCGCTCGGCACCCAGCTCGTCAATGTCGAGATGCCGGTGACCTCCAACCTGATCAATCAGTTCCGCAAGGCGCGCCAGATGACGGCGTTCGCGCAGGGACAATTGTTCCAGTTCAACCTGAATCAAACCGGACAATTGCTGCCCGCGCTGGTCAACTGCGTAGCTTCGGTGAAGAGGAACGGCATCGCCAATGCCGGGGAATTCGCGGTTGCCGCGAAGCCCGCGGCCGCACCGCCGCCGCAGCAGGCGGCTCCGAATCCGGCGCAGAAGCAGGCAAAGTCCGGCACCGGGACCGGCTTCGTGGTCAGCAGCAGCGGTCACGTCGTCACCAACCATCATGTCATCAATGGGTGCAGCGAGATCACCGGCAATTTGAGCGGCGAGGCACCGGTCAAATTGCGGCTGGTGTCTGGCGACGAGACCAACGATCTCGCGCTGCTGCAAGCGCCGTCGCCGTTCAAGGATGTCGCCAAGATCCGGCAGAATGCGATTCCGGTCGGCAATGGCGTGGTGGCGATCGGGTATCCCTATCACGGGCTGCTGACGTCCGATTTCACCGTGACCACCGGCATCGTCAGTTCGTTGAGCGGCATCCTGAACGATACCCGCTTCCTGCAGATCAGCGCCGCCGTGCAGCCGGGCAACAGCGGCGGCCCGCTGTTCGATCTCGGCGGCGGTGTGGTGGGCGTCGTGGCCGCGAAACTCGATGCCGTCACGGTCGCGCGGGCGACCGGATCGATTCCGGAGAACATCAATTTCGCGATCAAGACCGGTGCGTTGCGCGACTTCCTCGACAATAGCGCGGTGCAGTACCAAACCACCGAATGGCACGATGCGTCAAAGCGGGAGACGTCCGAGATCGCAAAGGACGCGCGCGGCTATACGCTTCTGATCACCTGCAAGGTCAATGAACAGAGCGCGGGCGCGAAGAAGCCGAAAAGCTGAGTTTGGCAGTTCAGCTCGCAGGATGGGTAGAGCGCAGCGAAACCCATCATCGTTCCGCGCATGAGATTGATGGGTTTCGCTGCGCTCTGCCCATCCTACGGTCTAAAGCATGATACGGAAACGTGCGAAGCGGCTTTCCGGAAAGATCATGCGCAAACGAGAAGCCAAATCGAGATGATGATTCAACCTTATCTCATCTCGCTTTAGGTCAGCCGCCGTAGCATATGCAGCGTGATCTCTGCCGGGCAATTCAGCCGCACCGGCGCGAGGCTGGTGCCGGCGCCGGCCGATGTATATCCGGCAAGTTCGCCGAAGCGCCATGCACCCCTGCCCATCCGGCGCGGCAACCGCGCTTCCAGCTTGATCGCGACGCCGCCGGGCAGGCAGAGCTGGCCGCCATGGGTATGCCCGCTCAGCATCAGGTCGAAGCCGCTTGCTGCCGCCTCGCGATAGGATTCCGGCGTATGTGCGAGCAGGACCGAGAATGCATCGCGCGGGATCGCCGTTGCGGCCCTTGGAATGTCGTCGGTGCGATAGAAATGCGCATCGTCGATCCCCGCGAGATGGATCGTTGCGCCATCGCGCGTGATCGGCTCCTGCTCATTGAACAGCATGCGGATGCCCATCGCTTCGAGTGCGGGCGTCATGCGGATGCTGTCGTGGTTGCCGAGGATGCCGTAGAGCGGCCGCTTGATCCGCGCGCAGACATCCCGCATCAGCGCGAGGCTCTGCTCGAACGCGCCGAACGTCTTGCCGCGATAGTCGCCGGTCAGAACGCAGATGTCGCAGTCGATGTAGCGCACGATATCCATCAGATGGCGCATCGCACCCTGGCTGATATCGGCATGAAGATCGCTGAGCTGAAGGATGCTGAAGCCGTCGAACGCCGTGGGCAGCCGCGTCGATGTCACCAGGTTGCGCCGCACCTCGACCCGATCGGCGTTACGCCGCGCGCGGCCATGGAGGCCGGCCAGCTTGAGCGCGGTCTCGACGATCCAAGGTGCCAGGCTCAAATTCTCGACGTTGAACAGCAGCGTGCCTTGGCCGATCAGCTGCTTCTCATGTTCGGTCTCGACAGCAAGCCGACGCGCGACATGGTCGGCGCCGATCCGCTCGATCAACTCTTGCAAAGCCGTGTCGGCCATCGTCCCCCGTGCGAACCCGCGGTGCGAAACGCGAGTCGGCGCGACACTAGCATGCGTGATCCCGGTGCGGGATACCGCTCAGACCATAGGAACGCGCTTGGCGGCGACCGCGGCCGGCGAGATCACCTCGACGTCGAGCGGCACCTGCCAGCGCTCGGTGAAGCGGACTTGCGGCGGCGCGTTGCCGTTGCGCCCACCCTCCAGCACGAAGCCGTCATAGCCGGAGTTCATCACCGCATTGCACTTCTGCACATAGATCGGGAAACCGCCGATATACGGCATGAACACGCGAGGCCGGCCGGGAATGTTGGTGCCGACATACCAGGAGCTGCAAGTCGAGCGCAGCGAGACCGTGGAGACGTCGTTGACATGGGCGACCCAGGCGTCCTCGTCATCGCGGACCGCCTCGATCGTGCCGGCGCCGATGTCGCGCATGTGAGCGATGCAATCGGCCAGCCAGTCGACATGTTGCTCGATCGCCTGGATCATGCTTGCGAGCACCGACGGGCTGCCGGGACCGGTGATCATGAACAGGTTCGGAAAGCCCTCCGAGGCGAGGCCGAGATAGGCGCGCGGACCGGCGCGCCATTTCTCCGCCAGCGTCCGTCCGCCACGGCCGGTGATCGCGATCTTGTCGAATGAGCCGGTCATGGCGGCAAAGCCGGTGGCGGAGACGATCGCGTCGAATTTGTATTCGGTGCCTTCGACCACGATACCTTCGCTCGTGAAACGCTCGATCGGCGTCTTCGAGACGTCGACCAGCTTCACATGCGGCTGGTTGTAGGTCTCGAAGTAATTGGTGTCGACGCAGAGCCGCTTGCAGCCGAACACGTTCTGCGGGCACAGCAACTCGGCCGTCGCGGGATCCTTGACGATGCCGCGGATCTTCTCCCGCGCAAAATCGGCGATGGTGTCATTGGCCGCCTTCTCGAACAGCAGATCGCCGAAGGAGCCGAGGAAGGGCAGGCCGCCGCGCTGCCAGGCTTCCTCATAGAGCCGTTCGCGCTCTTCCTCGCTGGCCTGTAGCGCCGGCTGGGCGTTGAACAGAAAATAGAAGCCGGTCGGCCGTGCGCGCGCTTTCGCGCGCAGCTCCGGATAATGCGCCTTGGCTTCCTTCAGATAGTCCGCGGTCAGCCGCTCGTTCCACGCCGGCACCGACCAGGTCGCGGTGCGCTGGAACACGGTCAGCTCGGATGCCTGTTGCGCGATGATCGGGATCGACTGGATCGCCGACGAGCCGGTGCCGATCACGCCGACGCGCAGGCCGGTGAAGTCGACGCCCTCATGCGGCCATTCGCCGGTGTGGTAGATCGGCCCGCGGAAATCCGCCATGCCGGGAAAGGCGGGCCGGTTCGGCGCCGACAGGCAGCCGACCGCCATGATGCAGAATTTCGCGGTGACCCTGTCGCCGCGGTCGGTCTCGATCAACCAGGTGCCGTCGGCCTCGTCGAAGGTCGCCGCAGTGACGCGGGTGTCGAACACGATCTGGCTGCGCAGGTCGAAGCGGTCGGCGACATGGTTGGCGTAGGCGAGAATTTCGGGCTGCGGAGAATATTTCTCCGACCAGCTCCACTCTTGATCCAATTCCTCGGAGAACGAGAAGGAATATTGCAGGCTCTCGACGTCGCAGCGCGCGCCGGGATAACGGTTCCAGTACCAGGTGCCGCCGACGCCACCGCCCGCCTCATAGACCCGCGCGGTGAAGCCGAGCCCGCGCAGCCGGTGCAGCATGTACATGCCGGCGAAGCCTGCGCCGATCACCACGGCATCGAACGATCCGGTTTCCGCAGGGCGCGCAGTTGTAAGCGCGGCGCTCTCCTGAGCCATGGTCCGTCTCTTCCCTATGTCGTGTCGTTATGTCTTGGCCGCACCTCGTTGGACGCGACGACCGAAAGATTAGGGCGAGGGCGGTGCAGCCCGCAAGCGCATGGGCTGCCGCGTCGGGTATAGCTCCTATGCCGCGGTGCCGAGCGCTGCGGTATCCGGGCGCTGCCTCACTCCAGCCGCCGAGCGGATAGGAGGCGTTGTGCTTACACTCCGGCCAGGCTGGTTGCGGCCTCGTCGATGAAGGCGCTCACTTCGTCTGGCTTCGAGGCCAGCGACGCGTGGCCGGCTGCGAGCGTGATGATCTTGCGAGGATTCATCCGCTCCGACATCCGCTTCTGATTGTCGGGGTTGATCATCCGGTCTTCGCTGGAGATCTGATACCAGACCGGCTTTTTCCTCCAGGCCGGCGCGGTGATGTTGTCGCCGAACGTGCTGGCGAGCGGCGCCTTCTGGGTGACCGCCATCACCAGCGCTTCATCGGCGGGCAGGTCCTGGCAGAAGCTCTCGTGAAACTTGTCGGGCTTGATCCAGAGATATCCGTCGCTGTCCGGCGCCACGTTGGCAATCGCGGCCGGCGGTAGGCCTGCCGTGATGCCGCCGGGGCTCTCGCCGGCGTCGGGCGCGAAGGCCGCGATGTAGACGAGGCCGGCCACGTTCGGAAGATCGCCAGCCTCGGTGATCACAGCGCCGCCGTAGGAGTGACCGACCAGCAGCGTCGGGCCGGCCTGCTGCTTGACCATCTTGCGCAGGCGTTCGGCATCGTCGGCGAGCGAAGTGAGCGGCATCTCGACCGCTTGCAGGCCGGTGTGCCCTTTGTGCGAGAGCGCGACGATCACCTTGCTCCAGTGCGCCGCGCCTCCCCAGAATCCGTGAACCAGAATGATCGTCGGCTTGCTGCTCATGTTCGGCTCCTCTGGGGGACAGATTGCATGCTGTCGTCTGATCGCCGCCCGCAAAGAAGTAATCATGAAACCCGGATGGAAGCCACAGACGTGGCTGGAAAAGAAGAGCAGATCAGGCTTTCGGGGCTACCCGGTTGGCACGGTCGCGTTCTATGGACCCGACGACCTTCGCGTCAGCAAGGTCGCCGTCGCGGTGGTCACCGCCGAGGGAGTAGCTCCATTCGCGTTGCGCAGATGGTTCCCCGAGGCCGGCGATGTTCGCAAGGATTCGACGATCACGGAGGAGGTTGCCGCCTTCCTTCGCGGGAGGGGGCGCGCACGGTTGCCCTGGTGCCGACCATGATGGGGGGCCCGCATGAGGAGGGGATCGACTATCCTGAAGGGCAGGTTTGTCCGCAATGTCCGTATCGGGCCAACCAGGAACGCCCCTGCCGCGTTGAGAGCGATCAGGGCGTTCGAAGACGACTTCGCCATTGCGCAGCGGTTGGCGCTGGCAGAATTTCGGAATAATGGAAAAGTACCCTTGATTTGCCCGACGCGTCAAGCGCTTTTCGAGGTGCCCGCGGCTGCCTGCTGCTTTGCATGGGGTTGTTTTCGATATTTTCGGAGCGCGTCGCTGTGCTTCGTCGCTTCAGCGCAAACTGCCCTGCATGCTGTCGCGCGCCCCTCGCAATGAGGGAGCGTGACAGCAGGATTAGCCCTCCGTCTTGCTCACGATCCGGATCAACTCGTCGCCGTAATGCTCGAGCTTCTTGTCGCCGATCCCGGCAATGTTGCGCAGCTCGTTCAGCGTGTCCGGACGCATCGCGGCGATGCCGTCGATGGTGGAATCGTGCAGCACCACATAGGCCGGCACGCCGCGCGCCCGCGCGACCTCCGAGCGCCAGGCGCGCAACGCCGCATGCAGCGCGGGGTTTGCGACGCCGCCCGGACTGTCGGCCGCGGGCGCGAGATCACCGCGGCGCGACTTGCCGCGGACCGCGCGGTTGCGCGCGCCTTCCGGCTGCTCGCGCAGCATCACCGCGGTCTCGCCCTTCAGCACGCCGCGGGCGCTGTCGGTCAGCTTCAGCGCACCGAAGGCGTCGCTGTCGGCGCGCAGATGACCCATCGCCACCAGTTGCCGCAGCACCGCGCGCCATTGCTTCTCGTTGAGCTCGCGGCCGATGCCGAACACCGATAATTTGTCGTGGTTGAACTGCTTGACCCGCTCGGTCAACCGTCCGACCAGCACGTCGATCAGGTGCATGGCGCCGAAGCGCTGCCCGGTGCGATAGACGCAGGACAGCAGCTTCTGTGCCAGCACCTTGCCGTCGCGAACCTTCGGCGGCGTCAGGCAGTTGTCGCAATTGCCGCAGCTTTCCTCGGTCCGCGCCTCGCCGAAATAGCCGAGCAGCCGCTGCCGCCGGCAATGCACCGTCTCGGCCAGCGCGACCAGCGCATCGAGCTTGCTGATCGAGACGCGCTTGAAGGCATCGGAGCCAGTCGATTCGTCGATCATGCGGCGCTGCTGCACGATGTCGGAGAGTCCATAGGCCATCCACGCCGCCGATGGCTTGCCGTCACGCCCGGCGCGTCCGGTCTCCTGGTAATAGGCCTCGATGCTCTTCGGCAGGTCGAGATGCGCGACGAAGCGCACGTCCGGCTTGTCGATGCCCATGCCGAACGCGATCGTGGCGACGATCACGATGCCGTCCTCGTTGAGGAAACGGTCCTGATGCCGGGCGCGCACGCCGGCATCGAGCCCGGCATGATAGGGCAACGCGGGAATGCCGGCCTCGCTGAGCGCCGCCGCGACGTCCTCGACCTTGGCGCGCGACAGGCAATAGACCACGCCGGCGTCGCCGGCATGGCGTTCCCTGATGAAATTCTTCAGCTGCGTGGTCGCGTTCTGCTTGTCGACGATCTCGTAGCGGATGTTGGGCCGGTCGAAGCTTGCGACGAACTCCGGCGCGTCGGCAAGTGACAGCCGCTCGGCGATCTCCTTCCGCGTCAGCGCGTCCGCGGTCGCGGTCAGCGCGATGCGCGGCACCTTGGGGAAGCGTTCGGCGAGCGCGGACAGGCCGATATATTCCGGGCGGAAGTCGTGGCCCCATTGCGASACGCAATGCGCCTCGTCGATCGCAAACAACGCGATCTGCGCCTGGCCGAGCAGATTGAGGCAGCGCGGCGTCAGCAGCCGTTCCGGCGCCACATAAAGCAAATCGAGATCGCCCGCGATCAGCCGCCGCTCGACCTCGGACGCCTCCTCGTAGGACAGCGTCGAGTTCAGCACCGCGGCGTTGACGCCGGCCTCGGTGAGGCCCGCGACCTGGTCGCGCATCAGCGCGATCAGGGGCGATACCACGATGCCGCAGCCGTCACGCAGCAGCGACGGCAGCTGGTAGCACAGCGACTTGCCGCCGCCGGTCGGCATCAGCACCAGGCAGTTGCCGCCCTCGGTGACGTGGCGGATGATCTTCTCCTGCGCGCCGCGGAAGCCCGACAGGCCGAACACGGAACTGAGCACGGATCGCGCGTCGCGAGATAGATCGGATGTGCGATCGAGGGCGGGCTGGGCAGTCATGATCCCTTGCGATTTCCCCTGATTTTCTTGGGGTCAGCAGGCGGTGTTCGAACTCGTCCGGGCGAACGATACCGGAACGGAGCGTGTTAATACACGTCCCAACGGCAAACTCAATTCGAGACTCGAGGCCTGGTCGGGTTGCCGCGGATCATCGCAGATATTTGCCGCGGTCGCCGGCGCGGCAGCGAGCCGTGCCGGTCCAGACGCCACTCGCGCCAGCGCCTTGTCGGAATTATCCCGGTGACCGAGAGCGGTACCTTCAGGCGATCGGAGTTGGTGGCGCCGGCGGTGGCGTCATGGGTTCGACCTGGTAGCTCTTCGGCAGGTTGATCGGCCTGTAAGTCGGAACCTGCTCGATGCGTTCCAGCACCGAGGCATGGATGGTCGCGCCTTCGGGAATTGGCCGCGGCTCGCCGCGCGGCAGATAGAAGCCGAAAAAGGACTTTCGCGCCGGCCATTCCTTCCACTTGTCGCTCTTCGGAATCCACTCCAGGATTTCCCAGGCGCCGGTCAGCGAATTGTGCAGCGGGGCCGTCGCGCTCGGCGGCACATATTCGTGGCTGTGTGGCGGCAGCGGCAGCCCCCAGGCGAGATGGTCGATCAGTGCCTGATCCATATGCAGCCCGGCGGCCTTGGCCTGCTCGAGCATCCAGATCAGTGGAAACTTCGACGGCCCGCTCTCATCCTCCGGATAGCCGCCGCCGACGTCGGAGTGCACGCCGGCGAACCAGACCTGGCGGATGTCCTGGGGCACTTCTGTCTGCGGATCGAACGGATTCGACCGGTAGGGCTGCGGCTCCTTCCACTGGTTGAGGCGGAACATGCGCCGCCGCTCGTCGATCGAGATCGCCTGGCGGAAGCGCTTGACGCTGGAGTTGGTGCGGGTGAACAGCAGGGTCTGCATGTCGAACAGGAAGTTGTCCTGCCGCGGCACGATGATCGAGGCGACGGTGTCCCAGACGCCGACGAATTCGATGTCGATGTTGCGGCCGCCGGCGATCTGGCTGAAATGCCAGGCCTCCTTCAGCGGCGCATCGTCGAACGTGCCGTCGGGCTTCTGGGCGTCCGCGCTGGCCTTCTTGTAGGTCGAGAACGCATAGCCCGCGAGGTCGATCTGGTCGACCGGCAGCAGGCCCATCACGCGAACGAAAGCCGCCAGCACCCGCACGGTATAGGCGCCGCGGCTGAAGCCGAACATCCAGACCCGGTCGCCGGGCTCCCAGAGCCGGCACAGAAACTGGTAGGCGCCGAGCGTGTCCTCGTCGAGACCGGCGCCGAACGCCAGCCCGAACAGGCCGCGTACCTCCTGCTTGAAGCGGCCCCAACTGTTTTGCAGGCCGATCGTGCCGAGACCCGGATGATAATAAATCCGCTGCCGGTCATCCTTGTCGGTGACACGAAACAGCTTCAGCACGTTGGAAATATTGGCGCCGATCTCGTTGCCGGTGCCGTCGCAACAAATCACAATATCCTTCGGCATCCGTTTCCTCGCGGTCGCCGTGAAATTCGTGGCCCCAATCTATGGCAGGATGCGCGGAGGGTTCAATCTCCAATTGAAGACGGTTTAGTGTACGCGGTGTGACCGCCGTGCCGCCGGCGCAGCCCCGATCCGATTGCCGCCATTGGCACCAGCTGCATACTCGCTCTCCGCGCTATCCGTAGAATTCAATTGCCACACCCCGGAAAAGGTGGGAATCTGAATGTCGATCATTGCTGTGATGCGTTGACATTCTCTCCCGTTCGGGGACTTCGCCGGTGCGCGCGATCATTTTACCTGCGGGTTGCCGCAGTTTTCTCATCATCGGCAGGAACGGATCGGCATGAGCCATCAAGCCCTCGTGACGGTCATTCTCGCGGGTCTGGTGGTGATTGCGTTCGGATTGTTCTGGTGGGTCGGTGTCTATTCCGATCGCGTCTTTGCCAAGCGATTTCGCGCTCGCTTTCCCGAGAGGACGTTGAGCTACACCGGCGACCAGCTTGGCGAACTGGTGCAGTCCGATCTTCGGATGAAATATGTCTTTCCGATCCTGTTCCCGCTCGATCTCATCGTCATGCTAGCGCTGGCGGGCGCGTTGGGCGCGGCGTCATCGCACCTGCTCAAGCAGTTCTATCCGGCCGCGGCGCCGCTCGGCCTGGTGGTGCCGGCGGTTTATCTGCTCAGCGACCTGATCGAGGACTGTCTGCTGGCATGGCTGTTGCTGCGCGGCGACCGGCACGAGGCCGCGCGCTCGGTTTCGGTCCTGAAGGCGATCACGACGATCAAGTTCGCGAGCATCTTCGCATCGATCGCGCTGACGCTGATCGCCTTCGTCGGCTGGCTGTTCCACAACGAAGCGATTGCGATCTGAGACGGGCTGAGACCGTCATCGGCGCTGCCGTCTATTGATAGGTCGCCACGATGTCGGACACCGCACGCTCGAGCTGCCGTGCGGTGGCGCATTGGCGCACCACGGTGCAGAAGGTCGCGTAGCGCGGCATCTCGGAATCGCCAAAGCCCCAGACCATGCGGCCCTCGGGATTGAGCCACACCAGCCGTTTGGAGCGCTCGCCGATGCGGCGCAGGATGTCGGCGCGCGGATCGAGGTTGTTGCTGCGGGCGTCGCCGAGCACGATCACCGTGGTCTGCGGCGTGATCGCGCTCATCCAATTGTCCTCGAAATCGGCGAACGAGTTGCCGTAGTCGGACGAGCCGAAGCCGACCTTGGACATGATCTCCTTCATCGCCTCTTCCGGCGACATCGATTCCAGGATGTCGCTGACCTCGATCAAATGGCCCGAGAAGGCGAACGAACGGACGTCGTCGACCACCTCATGCAGGCTGTGGATCAGGAGCAGGAAGAAGTCCGAGACGCGGGCGACCGAGCCCGAAACGTCGCACAGCGCCACGATCTTCGGTCGGTCGCGGTGCTTGCGCTTCCACGCGGTCAGGAACGGCACGCCGCCCCAGGCCGCATTGCGCCGCAGCGTGCGGCGGACATCGAGATGGCCGCGACGTTGGCGCTTGCGCGGCTTGGAATAGCGTTCGCGCAGCCGCCGCGCGATCTGGCGGATCAGCGCGCGCATCTGCTCGACCTGCCGCGGCTCGATCCGCGCCAGCGGCGCGTTGCGCAGGATCTCGTTGCGCAGGTTCTCCGCTTCCTCGCGGCCGTAGAGCAGCAGCGCCTGCGAGACCGCGTCGCGAACCGTGCCGCGCAGGCCGTTGAGCGCCTCCTGCAAACGTTCGGCGAGCGCCGGATTGCGCGTGGTCTGCTCGTCGATGTCATCGCGCAGGCGCTGGATGCCCATCGCGTCGAGGATACGGGTCTGGAAGATGCCGCGCTGGGTGAAGTAGCGGATGTCGGGCAGCGAGGCGGCGCCGGAGGCGTTGGCGATCGCCGTCGAGATCGCGGAACGATCCTGCGACAGCAGCATCTGCGCCAGCGAGCCGATATTCTCGTTGGCCGCGCCGCCCGACGTGTCGCCATGCTCATCGGCCGAGGGGTTGGCGCCGGATGCGCTGCTGTCGTCAGCCTTGTTCTGCTCGGCGCTCTCCTGCTGCGGCTCGGGCTGGCTGAAGAACAGGTCGAAGCATTCGCCGAGCGAGCGCTTCTCGTCCTGGGTCTTGGCGAGTGTCAGCAGGAAGGTGTCGCGCAGGACATCGCGGTCGGCAAAGCCGACCTGGGCGACCGCCCGCATCGCATCGATGCTTTCGGCGGGCGAGACCCGGACCCCGGCCCCCCGCGCCACACGAAAGAAGCGATGCAGGTTCTCGCGCATCTTCTAAAGAGCGATGAAATTGGATTGAATTGTCATCGCGCTTTAGCTCCTTCTTTGAGCATGATCTTGTCGGAAAACCGCTTCACACCTGTCTCTTATACACATCTAGATGTGTATAAGAGACAGGACCAGCGGCTTGCGGATCAGTTCGACGATCTGCGGCTCGATGGCCGCGATGTCCGGCTCGAACTTCAGCAGCACGTTGAGCGTGTCCTTGACGATCTCGTGGTCGAGCTCGTTCGCCTGTAGCAGCACCAGCACGCGTGCCCAATCGATCGCCTCGCTGACCGAGGGCAGCTTCTTCAGGTCGAGCGAGCGGATCTCGTGGATGAAGCCGACCATCTGCTTGCGCAGGGTCTGCGAGATGCCGGGCACCCGGCTCTCGACGATGCGCTCTTCCAGCTTCTGCTCGGGGAAGCCGATATGCAGATGCAGGCAGCGCCGCTTCAGGGCGTCGCCGAGGTCGCGTTCGCTGTTCGAGGTCAGGATCACGGTCGGCGGCGCCACCGCGGAGACGGTGCCGAGCTCGGGGATCGTGACCTGGAAGTCCGAGAGGATCTCCAAAAGCAGCGATTCGAATTCGGCGTCCGATTTGTCGATCTCGTCGATCAAGAGCACGCAGCCGGCCGGCTGCTCCAGCGCCTGCAACAGCGGCCGCGGCTCGACAAACTCCTTGGAGAAGAACACGTCGCCGAAGGTGTGGAGCTGGTCGAGTGCCGCCGCCAGCGTCTGCGCGCCGCCGAGCACCTCGCCGAGCTTATCCTTCAGGATCTGGGTGTAGAGCAGCTGCTTGGCGTATTTCCACTCATACAGTGCCTTGGCCTCGTCGAGGCCCTCATAGCATTGCAGGCGGATCATCTTCATGCCGCGCCAGGCGGCGATCGCCTTGGCCAGCTCGGTCTTGCCGACGCCGGCAGGGCCCTCGACCAGGATCGGCTTCTCGATCTGCTGCGACAGATAGACCGCGGTCGCGATCTGCCGGCTTGCAATATAGCCTTGCGCGGCGAGGCCGCTTTCCACGGCCTCGATCGAGGCGGTGGGCCTGGTATCAGCCACGAGGGTCAGCTCCGAATTACCTTGAACTCGGACCTGTTCTGCGCCCGTTGCGGGCAAAGCACAAGGCTCGTTTGGCCCGCGATGGCTGGAGACCAAAGGCTGGGGTTAGCGCATGGTTCGGGGTATTTCCGCCGAGCGCAATACGGCTGAGACGCTGCCGCTAGCCGGCGCAGCTCTTCACGAAATCCTTGCGCTGCGGGCCGGTGATCTTCTGGTCGATGGCCTGTTTCAGGCAGTCGAGATGCGCCTGCGCCATGCAGAGCTGCATCTGGTCGCGCTTGTCCTGACCCTTCAGCGCCTGGGTGGAGCTCTGGCAGGCTGCGCGCTTGGCGCCGGGCACGGGCGCGGCCGCAGCAGTGCTCTCCTGCGCGGGAGCCGCCGCTGGCGCTGCTGCGGCAGGGGCCGGGGTCGATTGCGCGAGAGCCGCGAACGAGACCAGCAGGGAGCCGGCCGAGACGAGGGCGACGACGAGACGTTTCATGGAATCTGCCTCCGCAAGCATCGTCCGGAAACGGGGATGCTGTTTCCGGAAACACGCTCAGATCAGGAAAGAGGCTTATGATTAGGAAGCTTCGGCTGAATGCCCGGTGAATGTGGCCGGAACCGACTTCACCTCAGCGTGAGGCCGGTCGCGGCCTCGAGCTCGGAGATCGCCTGCGCGGCGTTCGCGACCTTGATCGTGGTCATGCCCATCTCGCGCGCCGGCTTCAGATTGACGCCGAGATCGTCGAGATAGACGCAGTTGTTTGGATTGACCTGGAGCGTCTCCACCATCATCCGGTAGATGCGCGGATCGGGCTTGCGCAGGCCGATCTTGGCGGACTCGATGACGTGATCGAACAGCGCCATCACCTCGGCGACATACAGCGTGCGTCCGCTGTGGCTGCCGATCGCATTCGACGGCAGGTTGTTGGTGATGCAGCCGGTCTTGAATTTCGCCTTGATGCGCTTCAGCGCCTCGACCATTTCGGGCCGCAGGTCGCCGGACAGCAGCGGCAGTACGTCCTTGCCGCGCACCTCGGCGCCGAGCGCCTTCGATTCCGATGCGAACAGCTCGTCGAACGCGTCGATACCGATCTCGGCGCGCTCGAACTTGGCCCAGGCGTTCTCGAGATGGTTGGCGGCGTTGGTGCGGCGGATGATGTCGATCGGCAGGCCGCGCTCGGTCTCATAGCGCGCGAATGCCTCGAACGGCGAGGTGGTCAAGACGCCGCCGAAATCCCAGATCACTGCCTCGATCATCAAAATCCCTGCCCGTTGCAAAGCGGCGGCTTCGCCTCGGTTCTTCCGCCGGTTCGGCGGAAGACAGGGAAACGCGCGTCAAGCCCTCTTTATTGGAAGTGGCGCCGGTCAGGCAAGCCGCCAGTTCGCGGCAAACTCCGCCGCGCGGAAGACTCACCACACCATCGGCACCAGGCGGTAGCGCACGCGGGTGAGATACTCGGCATAGCCATCGAGCTCGGCGGTGAGCATCCGCTCCTCCATCATCGACCGCAGGCCAAGCAACGCCATCATCACCGGCACGATGACGAGGCCCCACCAGGACCCCAGCAGCAGCGGCGTGCCGAGATAGGTCAGCAGGCCGCTGGCATAGATCGGGTGGCGCACATAGGCGTAAGGCCCCGTGGTCACCGCGGCGTGCCCGCGCTCGCGCTGGATTTTCACCACCGGCGCGGCGTAGCTGTTCTCCCGGTAGGTCCGGTAGACGATGTAGAACGACGCCGCGATCATGACGGCGCCGGCGCATTGCAGCCAGAACGGGATGAACGAGGTCTGGTAGCGCATCGCGTCGAGCGCCATCAGCGGCAGCCATGTCAGCCACAATAGCGGCATGATCGAGGTGATGACGCGATCCCACCCGGCCTGGCCGCGCGCGGTGCGCCGCTCGGCCAGCAATCCCGGATCATGCCTGGCGAGCCAGGCTTCGGTGATCAGCCCGCCGATCGTGATCTCGGCGAGGAACACCCAGCCGCCGGCCCATCGCATGGTACCGGCCGCGAGAAAGAGGAGCGATCCGAGGCCCACGCATGTGAAGGCGGCGCGACGCAGATTGATGCGAGGAGAATTGCCGTTCTGGTCCATGTCTCTCTCCGACAAATGGCAACGGCCGCGCCGCCAATCGGGCGGGCCGTTGCAGGCCTGGGCAGCGGATCGCAGCGATAATCAGTGCGCGACGCCGATCACGGCCGACGCGTCCAGTTTCGCGCCTGTCCGGAGTAGACCTTGCTCGGCATTGCGCGGGCGGTGGGGTCGAGCAGGATCTTCATCGCGGTGTTGAGCCGCGCCTCCGAATGCGGCGAGCCGTCATGGCGCATCTGCTGCGGAGCGCCGGGGCCTTGCGGCGGCGCCATGTAACTCGACGTGGTCGGCGGGGCGGGCGTGGTGGCGATCTTCGGACGGGCGACAACGGCTGCCTCCAACGGGCGCCGCGCGTCGGCAATGCTCGACGCTGCGGATGGCGCTTCCGCCGGCGGCGGAGAGGCGGCGCTGTCGGATCCGGATTTGCGGGGCGTTCTTGCCATGGCATCGGCTCCATAGGTTCGGTGATGACGATAGTTTCAGGATTTGGACCTCAGGACTTGTCCTCGTCGGATGTGGTGCGTTTGGCGATGATCGGGTTGCGGTCGCTGATCGCGGCGAGCAGCGCGGCATGGGTCACGACTGACGATACGACGATCTTTCCGGAGGGTTCGATCCGGCGACCGTTCCGCGGTTGCTGTGGGCTCTTGGCGGTGGATTTTTCCATCATGGCAGTCTCCTCTCGGCAGGGGTGGGGCCCGACTGCGCCGGGCCCCGAGTTTGGCGATCAGATGCCGAAAGCACCGAGGACGCCCGGCAGCGCCTGCACGACGCCACCGACGATGTCCTGCCAGCCCTGCGGGTTGACCGAACCGTTGGTCGCCACTTCGGCAATCCGCTTCGGACCGCGCTCGATGCCCTCACACTGGATCGGGCTACGCACGCTGCCGAAGGTCTCAAAGTCGTTCCTTGCGTACATGTTCAGCTCCTTCTTTCGGTTTGAATTGACGGCGACTACGGGAGGTGAGCACCGACCGGGGCAGCCGTCGCTGGACGTCGCCCAGGGGATCGCTCATCGCGTCGATCCCCTGAACCACGTGACGCYMATTCGCGCCACGTTCTGATCTCCTCCGGACGCAGAGGAGCAATCGCGTCAATAGACCTGCCARTTCCGCAGCGGCCCGACCGCYACCGGCACCACGTCGCTCACGTCGATCGTGTACTGATAGACTTCGCGCGCCTGGGTCAGGACTTGCGTCGGGTTGAAGAAGCGGTAGGTCACGTCGTGGCAGATCGAGTCGGGGCGGCAGATCACGCTCTGGTCGACCTCGACAGTGTCGAGCCGCAGGCCCTTCTTGGCGACGTCGCTGAAGATCTTCCGCGTGTTGTAGGCGTTCATCGCGGAGTAGTTCAGCGCGCGATCCTGCGGCGAGAGGCCGACATTGCGGAACTCATTGTAGATCCGCTCGAGGAAGCCCTCGGCGCCGGCCGGCCAGGTGTCGGCGTCGGGCCCGAACAGCGTGTAGAGATCCCACTGGTAGAAGCCGCGCCAATCGGTCACCAGCGTCGGCACGACGGTGCCGTTCAGCAGCTTGGTCGTGTTGGTGCTGTCGACCCAGCCGGCCATCGAGACCCGCGCAACACCGCCGCGCGGCGGGAATGCCGGGGGCGTGACTGGTCGTGCATCGGCTTCAGCCACGGCCGCTGTCGCGATCACCACCGTACGGGTGGTCGCCGGATCGTCGTGCGAGACTTCCTGGTGCCACAGCGCGAGGATCAGCGCGGCGAAGAACCCGAGACCGAACACATCGAGCGGCTTGATCGCGTAGATCGGGATCGAATCGATCGTCATCGTCCAGGTGATGGCGTCGGCGTCCGGGAAGTTGTTGCCGGCGCCGGCCGGCGTCGCGGTCTCGCCTTCGGCCTGGTTCAGCAGATAGCGCGCCATGATCGCCGGATTGTAGGGGGCCGACGTATCGCCGGAGCGATCGCGCTCTGGGCCGAATGCCGGATCGCCGCGTCCGATCAGGCTGTCGCGCCAGTTGGCGATCGCCTGCACGAAGTAATCGAGGCGGGCTTCCTTGCCGAAATCGTAGAACAGCCTGCCGATCGGGAAGGCGAGCTGACCGGTGGACTCCGGCGTCGCGCCCTGCGGGCGCATGCCGCCGCCACAGCCGCAGCTCTTCTCGCTGGTCCGCACCGCGGGGGCTTCATACATCGGCAGCGCCTGCGGCACTGCGACGGGATACGCATTGCTCGGCATCAGTGCCGGCAATTGCTGCGGTTGCAGCCAGGTTTGCGGCATCATGCCGGCGGCTGGCATCGCCATCTGCGGCATCATCATCGGCGGCATCACCATCTGCGGCGCTGGCGCCGGCATCCAGACCATGTCGCCGCCCGGATAAGGGGCGTGGTACGGATAGGGCGCGGGCGCTGCGATCGGCGCGGCGACGACGCCGTGATCAACGGGGGCCGCCATGGCCGCAGGTGCGGCCGGCTGGGCCTCGCTTGGCGTGATCCCGGCGCTGCTTCGCAGGACCGAGCCGTCCGGCCCGAAGATGCGCGGAGCCGATGGTGCAGACATTGCTGATAGATCTCCCATGGAACCCTCTCTGGTTGCAGTTGGCTGAGCGGCGGATGACGGTTGGACGAAAGGGCGCGCGGTCACTCCCCAGAAGCGGGGAGGCGCGGCCGTGGCACCCGACGGCATGACGGCGTCCGCCTGCTCGCCAAGCAGGGCGGCGACAGCCGCGGGAATATCGAGCCGTCCGGCGAGACAGCGCGAAGCGCCGCTGTCGCTGCGGCAGGGCACGGCGCTTTCGAGCAGCGCGGCACGGACGGCTTGCGGATCGGCCTTGCGTCCGTTTTGGCGCAGGCATGAAAGCAGCAGCGCGACGACGCCGGTGACGATCGGCGCAGCGAAGCTCGTTCCCGAACGCAGGCTGACATTGCGGACCGGCGAGGCGCCGGCGATGTTCTCGCCCGGCGCCAGGATGCCGTTCTCGAGATAGGCGTCGCCGAAATTGCTGAACGGCAGCGGATTGCCGGCCAGATCGCATGCGCCGACCGCGAGCACCGAAGAGAGGCTGCCCGGCACCTGAACGCAGCGGCAGCCGTCATTGCCGGCGGCGGCGACGATCAGCTTGCCGGCGCGTTCGCAGGCGCGCACCGCATCGACCAGAATGCGGTCGGCCTGTCCGGTCGCGGATTGCTGGCCGCTGCTGATGTTGATGATGTCGGCGCCGACGGCGAGCGCCTGGTTGATCGCGAGCGCGAGGGTGCTCTGCGAGGACGGCTCGATCTGGCCGCCGGCATTCTCGCGATAGATCGAGAACACGGTGGCGCTGCAATTCGGCGCCACGCCGAGCACCGGGCTGCCGGGCGTGCCCATCAGCACGCTCGTGACATGGCTGCCGTGCTCGGACTGGATCGTGGGCGAAGACGGCGCGACGAACTCGCCACCCATCGCGACACGGGCCTGCCTGAGCGAGGGATGATTGAGGTCGACGGGACCGTCGATGATCGCGATCTTGACCGCCGGGTCGCCACCCGACGTTCTCTGCCACAAGGCAGCCAGACCAGCGATGTCGGCGACTGGATTCATGAAATCATTCCCGATCGATCTGCCGCGCGTCCACGCAGCCGATCCGCCTTCCGCGGCAATTGGATTCAGGCAACGAACGAAAATCGGCAGAATGTCGTTGCGTTGGTGCTGTTGTGGCAGGTCTGCCGCGAACAACCTATTCGCCGCGGTGGATCAGAAAGGATCGAGCCGACGATAGGGATCGATCGATCCAGGAGATCGATCCATGAGATCGATCGCGCGCCGCAAAAGATCGATCAAAGGGTTGGGTTCGGATCATCTGACGGCGCAAGTTGCGCGCGCCTGCACATGACGAGCCGCGTTGAGCGCCGGCGCGCGAACACGCCGTCGCCGGTCGAATACGGAATTCAGGATATTGCCGTCAGTCCAGCTCGCGCCGCCGGTCGGGAGCGGGGGTGAACGTCGCGATCCACGGTGCTTCGCGCACCCGCCGCATCGCCTGGGTTCTGCGCGGCAGGCCGAGCTTCTGCAATACGTGATGGACGTGATGCTTGACCGTAGCGAGGCTCAGATTGAGATCGCGCGCGATCTCCTTGTTGGACATGCCCTGTCCAATGAGCTTCAGGACTTCGCTTTCGCGGCGCGTCAGCCCCTGCTCCGCTTCGATCGTATCCGTCTGACGCTCCATGCAAAACAGCGCTCGCAGCAGGCCGCCGGAAATCTCGGCGCTGCAAGCGAGCCGTCCCGATGCGACGTCCGACAGCGCGCGGCAGAGTTCGTCGAAGCTGGCGTTGCGGGAAATATAGCCGCTGAACCCGGCGCGGCCGCAGCGGACCACGTCACGCCGGTCCTCGTTGAGGCCGAGCGCGACCAGGGCAATGTCCGCATTTTGGCTCGCGATTACGCGCACTTCGTCGAGATCGATGCCCTGTGTGACGTCGATCAGGATGACATTGACGCTGCTGGTTTCGAGTGCCTCGCGCAGGCCGGCGAGATCGGAAGCCGCCGCCTCGATCGCAAACTCGGCGTGGTCCTGGAAACTCGAGGTAAGCCCCTCGCTGAACAGCCTGATCGGCGTGACGACCGCGATCCTCATCATTATCCTCGAACTCAATAAAATGGCGGATGGAAAAGCCGTATGAAAAGTCACGGCACCGGCATCCAGAAAGTCATGAAGGTAAGTATGCGGTATGCTGCCAGAGGTTGTATCAATATCGGGACGAAATTACGGCCTCGATGATCGCATGATCAAGAGAGGCAGTTCACATTCGGAGCGTGGTCTGGAACGCACGGCGCGGGCCGTCTCTGGGCGCGTATCGAGACAGGAGCGGTGACGCGGCGTGCCGTGCGTGATGGCGGTGCGGGAATCTGGCGGCGACGTCAACGCTGTAGTCATCGACGGCTCAATATTTAGACAATTGACGCGCACAGGCCCGGATGCTCTGTACGACATCGTGTGTTCGCCGAGGCCGTGTGTGAGCGACGCAATGTCGCGCCTCGGATCTGATCAGTTCCGATGCAAGTCGACGGGATTCCATGACGAGATTGATTCGAGCGACAGCCCTCCTGACCCTGTTGATGGCAACGCCGGCATCGGCGATTGTCGGTGGCGGTGCGCCCTCGACCGACGGCGTTGCGCGCTCTGTCGTCACCATCGTTGGCTCGCGCGGCAATTTCTGCACCGGCGCGCTGATCGCACCGAAGGTGGTGCTGACCGCCGCGCACTGCGTGCAGCCCGGCGCCGACTACAAGATCGTCGACTATGGTCCGGACCGGCAGCCGAAATTGCAGGACGTCAGGACGGTCGCGATCCATCCCGGCTTTCGGATGCAGGCGATGACCAATCACGTCGCAACCGCGGACGTCGCGCTGCTGCAACTCGCGGTGCCGGCCGCGGGCAAGGCGCCGGCGGTGCTCGGCATGCCCAACATTCCGATCCAGGTCGGTGGCCGCTTTACTATCGCTGGAGTCGGCGTCACCGTCCGTGGCGACGGCAAGAGCGGCGGCAGCATCCGTGTCGCCGGCCTGATCGCGAGCGGCAAGCCCGGCACGCTCCAGATTCGGCTGGTCGATCCGGTCGGGCAGGGCGTGCGCGACGGGCTCGGCGCCTGCACCGGCGATTCCGGAGCACCTGTGTTCGAGGACAAGCAAGGCGGCCCCGTGATCGTCGGCGTGGTGAGCTGGTCCACCGGCCCGAACGGCAGCGACGGCTGCGGCGGCATCACCGGCGTGACGCCGCTGACGCTCTATCGCGACTGGGTGATGCAGACCGCGCTGCAATGGGGCGCGAGCTTCTAGGGCGCGGCTGTCCGAAATGCACCTTTGCCCACCCTACACGCTGATGAAGCCGCGGGCGCGCACCAAGTTCCGTCATCCTGAGGTGCGAGCGGAGCGAGCCTCGAAGGATGAATCGGCCACAGTAGGGCCGTGCATCCTTCGGGACGCGCTACGCGCTCCTCAGGATGACGGGACTGAGAGAGCCCGCGCCCGAGCCTAATGCCCCGCCGCCTTGTTTGCGGCGGCGTTGTTGAGCACGATCAGGCCGTCGACGGCGACGCCGAGCTTGCTGTTGATCAGGAACGGGTTGACGTCGATCGAGGCGATGCGGGTGCCGGCGTCGGCCATCAGGTTGGAGAGCCCGACCAGCGCTTTCACCGCCGACGCCTCGTGCAGTGCGGGCTTGCCGCGATAGCCCTTCAACTTGATGCCGGCCTTGGTCTTGGCGATCAGCTCCTTCGCCTCGGCGGCATCGAGTGGCGCGCCGGCCAGCGCCACGTCCTTCATCAATTCGATATCCACGCCGCCGGTGCCGAACAGCACCACCGGCCCCATCTCGGCGTCGAGCGAGGCACCGACCACGAGCTCGAGGTCCGCTTTGACCTGCTGCGCGATCAGGATGCCCTCGAGCTTCGGCTTGCCTTTCAGCTTCTTCACCCGCGCGGTGATGTCGTTGAATGCTTTCTTTACCTCGGCGGCGTTGGCGAGGTTCAGCACCACGCCCCCGATATCCGACTTGTGCAGGATGTCGGGGCTGACCACCTTGGCGACCACCGGAAAGCCGATCTGCTTGGCGATCTTCACGGCTTCCGCCGCGGTCTGCGCGACATCTTCCTTCGAGATCGGGATGCCATAGGCCTTGAGCAGCGCCTTCGAGGCGACCTCGTCGAGCGCGGCGGCGCCGTTGGCGGCCTTCAGCGTCTTCTCCAGCACAGCGCGTGCCGAGGCCTTCGAGCTCGACACGATGTCCGGCACCTCCTTGCGCAGGCCGGCATATTCGATCAGCGACTTGATCGCGCCGACCGCGCGGTCGAGACCCTGCATGACCGCGATGTTGGGCAACGACTTGCGCAATCCCTTGGTGAACTCGGTGAAGCCGATCGACATCGCGCTGATATAGATCACCGGCTTGTTGGCCTGGCCCGCCATCTCGTTGACGATCTTCAGGTTGCGCTCGCGCAGCTCGTGCGGCGCTTTCGGCAGTTCGGCATCGATGATGACGATGTCGGTGTCGGGATCGTCGATCATGATCTTGATCGACTTCATGTAGACGGAGGGATCGACCACCGCGGCGAAGCCGGCRTCGAGCGGGTTGCCGACGATGCTGCCGGGGCCSAGCATCTTCGCCAGYTGCTCCGATGCGCTCTCGCTCAGCGGTGCGAAATTGAGGCCGGCGGAATAGAATGCATCGATCAAAAGTCCGCGCTTGCCGCCCGAGAGCGACACTGCCGCAAGCCGATTGCCCTTCGGCGGGTCGGCATGGACGAAGCACTCGGTGGTTTCGATCAGTTCATCCAGCCCGCGCACGCGGATTACGCCCTCGCGGGTCGAAATCGCGTCGAACGTCTCGATCGAACCGGCGAGCGCGCCGGTATGCGCCATCGCCGCGGCACGGCCGCCTTCGGAGGCGCCGAGCTTGAGTGCGATGACAGGCTTGCCGGCGGCGCGCGCCGCCTTGCAGGCATCGCGGAACACTTTCGTGTTCCTGACGCCTTCGAGATAGACCACGATGACGCGGATGCTCGGATCGGCGGCGAAATAGCTCATCAGGTCCGGCGTCTCGAGCCCGGATTCATTGCCGGTCGTGACCATGTAGCCGACGCCGACACCGCGATCCTCCAGCGCCTGGCGGATCGCCATCACGATCGCGCCGGATTGGCCGGCGATCGCCACCGCGCCCGGCTCCATGGTGACGATGCGATCGTCGATATTGGTGAACAGGTTCTCGCCGGCGCTCAGATTACCGAGGCAGTTCGGGCCGGTGACCGCAAGCCCGGTCTCCTTGATCGCCTGCTTCAGCTCGACCGCGAGCCGCTGGCTCTCTTCATCCTGCAACTCGCTGAAGCCCGAGGTGACGATGGTCGCCGAACGCGCGCCGGCCGCGGCCGCGTCGCGGATCACCTGCACCGCGAAGCGCGCCGGCACCAGCACCAGCACGTGGTCGGGCTTTTCGGGAAGGCTGGCGAAATCCTTGTAGCAGGTGACGCCCCAGATCGTTTCCCGCTTGGCATTAATCGGAAACAGGCCGCCGGCATACTGGTACTTGACCAGGTTGTTCCAGATTCGTTCGGCGTAGTTGCCTGGCTTGTCGGTGGCGCCGACCAGCACGATGTTGCGCGGGTGCAGCATCGCATGGATGCTCTTGACGATATCGCTGGCGTCAGCAGGCGGCGCCCATTTGTGGGACACATGAGACGCGGTGCTTGCGAGAGCTTCCATGGAGCCTGCCCTTATCCTTGTTGTATTGTTCTGTTTCCTCTGGCCCACGGTCGATCACCGCAGCGCCCGATTTTTCATTGTTTTTATGGCTGAGGGAAGGGGGTGGCAACTCACGCTGGCGCAAGTCAGGGCGTCACACGCGATATCCCGGCATGCGCAAAATTCATGTACCTCAGGAACCCGATTCGGCCGGACTCGAATTCGGTTCGATCATGGTCGAATGCAACAGGTAACGCTCGGGACCCGACGTGAGCGCGTCAAACGGCCAGCATGTCGACAGCACGAGTTCATACCGGTCGGTCAGCGGATCGATGCCGGACTGGTCGAAGCGGACCACCGAGCTGCGATCGGCCCGGTAGCGGAAGATTTTGCCGTCGCTTCGCGTGACCTCGATCTCGTCGCCGATCGTGACATCCCTGAGAAAGCGGAAATGGGTGTCGCGATGCGCGGAATAGACCGCGACACCCGGCTCGCCGGCATCGACGCTCTGCTCGACATGGCCGGGACCGAATGCCAGCGCCTGGCCGCTGCTGCCGGCGAGGACGATCGCGGACGCGTGCAGGCGCTTCACCTCGATCCGGGCCACCGGCCAGGTATCGGCCCAGCTCCATGGCTTCACCGGCTGGCCGGTCGCGATCGTCCGTGCGAAGGCGCGCTCCAGCAGCACCTGCGCGAGCAGCGCCTTGCCGTGGATATAAGTGCCCTGGCCGAACAGGATCAGGCCGATGAGCGCGAAGGCGAGGGGGAGGACGAAGCGGCGCATTTGCAGCAATCCTCGTCATTGCGAGGAGCGAAGCGACGAAGCAATCCATCTTTCCCCGAACGGTGACATGGATTGCTTCGCTTCGCTCGCAATGACGGTTGAGAAAGAGTGGCGCGCGCGGCCCCTGGGGGACGGGTGGGAAGGCCGCGCGCGCTCTTTGAAGGAGGAGGTCGGGGGGCTCCTCCTCCTCTCATCCGACGTCATTGGGGCGACGTCTGACGCCGGTTGAACACCAGAAGCAGAAGGCTGACCGTGAGCATGATCACACCCGCGATCATCTTCAGTTCGGCATCGGTCGCCGTCTTCGGCAGCAGGATCGTGCCAGGACCTTGCTTCGCGACCGGGGACCGCTTCAGCGCGGCGAGCTGCATCTTGCCGTCGCYMSCGTCGGCGCGGCGCTCGCCCGGTACGGCCGGCAGGTCCKGACGCTCACCGAACACTTTTGCAAAGTCCCAGCCGGYGGGCAGGTTGAGCGGCAGYTCGGAGAGCTTCAGCGGCTCGCCTTCGGGACGGCTCGGCGTCTTGTCGACCGCRACRAGGCTGGTCAGYCGCGTGACGAGCTGATGCTCCAGCGCCAGCGCGAGGATGGYCTTGTCGGCRTCTTCRGGGCTYTSCTGSCGCGTSGTGCGCGCGACCTCKGCATCCGCGATCTTGCGGCGCGCCCACAGTTTCGACAGGCCCTTGCCYTCGGCGGCRTTKGCKAGCGGYAGCGTYACGCTCCACGGACGGTCGCCGATGCGGCCCTTGATCTCSACCGAGCCGGYGAGCTTGTCGAGCTTYGCGGCCAGCACCAGCGGCTCGTCGCGATAGACGTCGGGSAGYGCCGACGGGGTCAGGTCSGCGGTCGCGTCGGAGAACTTTGCGGCGAGATTSGTCACCGCGGGATTCTCCAGCTTGGCGAACAGGTCGCGCATGCGCTCGTCGACCTGCTCGACCGAGCCGATATGGGTGAAGGTGCCGCGGCCGAGCTCGGCRGCGCGCGTCATCAGATAGGTGTTCGGYGCCGAGCCRATGCCRACCATGAACACCCGCGAGCGGCCSCGCAGCGCGYTGATGGTCTCGAACARTTGCTGCTCGTTGCCGATSGCGCCGTCGGTCAGGAACACGACCTGGCGGACATGATCGGCRTCGTCATGGTTGGTGTCGGACAGYGCYGCGCGCATYGCCGGCACCATCTCGGTGCCGCCGCGYGCCTGGATCGCGYTGACGAAGGAKGTCGCGTTGCCGATGTTGGCGCTGTTGGCCGCGACCGGCGACRGGAACAGGGTGTCCATGGTGTCGTCGAAGCGGATCACGTTGAAGCGATCRGTGGGYTGCAAGCGGCCGAGCGCGTAGAGCAGGCTCGCCTTGGCCTGGATRATCGAGGTGCCGCCCATCGAGCCGGAATTGTCGATCACGAAGATCACCTCGCGCGGCAGCGGCTTCTGYTGSGCCTGCTCSACCGATGGCGGSGTGACGAAGGCCAGCAGATAATCRGAATTKCCGACATGCTCGCGGAACAGCCCGACCGACGGCGCCTTCTCTGCGGCCGGCTTCCAGGTCAGCTCGAAATCGCGATCGGCCGGCACCGGGCCTTCGGCGAGCTTGATGACGCGCGTGGCGCTGTCGGGGCTGTCGATCTTGACCTGATGGAAGTGGCTCTTCACCTCGCCGAGCGGGAAGCCGGCGTTGAGATGCACCGTGATGTTGGTGGGATTGATCGGCGCATTGGTCGCGGGATCGAGCACCTCGGAGGCGATGCGATCGCGATCTGGCACTGGATCGGTCGTGGTCGCGCCCCAGCCGCTGCCATCGGCGCGGAGATCGACGCTCTGCACCACCGGGCGCGGATTGTAGCGCGGGCCGACCACCATCGGCACCCGCAGCGAGAATTCATTGCCGTTCTGCTGCACCGGCTCCTGATACTCGATCTGCACCAGCACGGTTTCGCCGGGGCCGATATTGGCGACCGAGTTGGTGAAGATGTTCGGCCGCTCCTGCTCGGTCAGCGCAGCCTTCTGGCCGTTCCGCTTGGCCTGCTCATAGATGGCGCGGGCCTGCTGCCGCTCCTTGATGTCGCCGACCACGATGCGGTCGCCGACCACCATCTTCAGCGTGTCGACCGCGCCGCCCGCCGGCAGCGGGTAGACATAGGTCGCCTCGACCCAGTCCTTGGTCGGGTTGCGGAAGATCTGCGTGACGCGGGCGCGGACGGTCGGGCCCGACACGGTGAGATCGACATCGATGCCGAGCCTCAGCGCGTCCTTGTAGCCGTCGTCGGTCTTGAACAGCAGCGAGCCGGAGCGCGCATCAGATGGCCGCAGCACCGCCTGTTGCGGCAGCTCGGCCGACCACACCGGGTCGAAGCTCAGGAACAGCGCCGCAAAGCCGATTGCCAGCGCGGCGACACCTTCCACCAGGAAGAACAGCGCAATGCGCATCCTGCGCGACATGCGGATCTGCGGACTGCTCTCATATGCATCGTAAATCGTCATCTTCGTCACTCCCGAGCGAGACTTTCGCTGCCTCGCGATCATGGAGAACGGCGGTTTTGGCGCGAGCAGAATGATCGGCAATGATTGGCCGCCGGCCGGCGCCGTCCGCCGTCGGCCGAGGCGGGTTTGTGCGGTTTTGTGATGGATTGTCCGGTCTGCTAGACTGTGCCGATTCATGGGAACCCGCGCAGGAGCACGATGTCGACGCCTGACAAGCAGCTGTCCGCCGAGCAGAGCCTCCAGGTCGCAGAGACCATCCGCGAGGAGATCGCGCGCCGCCGCATCTCGCGGCAGACGCTGGCCGAGCAGGCCAAGCTCAGCCTGTCGACCTTGGAGAAAGTGCTCGGCGGCCGCCGCCCGTTCACGCTCGCGACCACGGTGCGGCTCGAGCAGGCGCTCGGCGTGTCGTTGCGCAAGCTGCCCGAGGCGATCTCGGTGCTCGCGCCCGCCAATGGCGGGATCGCGCCCGATAGTCTCGGATCCTATTCCCGCCGCGCGGTGGCACGGATCGAGGGCACCTACATCACGGTGCGTCCGTCGTTCGGTGAGCCGGGCGCACTCTATGCCTATCGGACCGAGATCGCCTGGGACGAGGCGGCATCATCGCTCGGCTTCCGCGAGGGCGAGCGGCAGGATTCCGACTACACCCAGTATGGCGAGGTGGCGGTGCCGAATGAATCCGGCTTCGTCTATCTCGTCACCAACCGGCACGGCCAGCATCGCGTGATCACGGTGTCGCGTCCGCGCAACTCCGGCGAAATGTACGGCATCATCACGACGCTGCTCGCCGGCCGCGGCTCGCTGCTGACGCCGGTCGCCGCGCCGATCGCATTCCTGCCGATCAAGAACGTGCCGAAGCCGAGCCTCGGCCGGGTGTCGGCCGACGACGCGAACTTTGCGCTTTACAATGAGCACCTGCGTCGCACCATCGACGAACCGTTCGCGATCTTCCTGCCGGCATAAGCTCGGAAGAGATCACGCCGGTCTCGGCCGCGCGGGCGCGACGACGCCCGCGATCAGCACGGCCAGAATGCCGGTCAGGAAAATCCCGTCGAACGTGCCGGCGCCGCCGATCGACGCAATCGGCGCGCCGAGGCTGCCGATCTTGTCGAGGTTCAATAGATCGGCGCCGAGCAGCGTGCCCATCGAACCGCCGATATAGGCGAGCGGCGCGGCGTATTCACGCGACAGCAGCAGCGCGAGGATGGCGGTGGCCACGACCGGCACGAACACGGGGACGGCGATCCCCATTCCCTGCACCGGCGTCGCGCTGGCATGGACGATGGCCGCGATGACGAATGTTGCGGTCGCGGCCCTCAGCCAGAGCTGATAGCGCAGCATCAAATAGGCGGACATGATCGTCGGAATCACCGCGCCGCCGACATTGACGGCGAGGATCGTGCTCGGCGACGCCAGATAAGGCACGACGTAGCGCATGCCGAAGAAGTCGACGATCTGCCCCGATCGCACCGGCGGTCCGGACAGCACCGTGATCGGAATGTTGAAATAGCTGCCGATCAGCGAGCCGAACAGCAGCAGCAACGCGACGCCGGGACCGATGCCGAGCCGCATATAGGCGTAGCGCAGGATGCGCAGCTGGATCAGCACCACGAGCGCCAGGGCGGCGAACACCAGGATCGAAAAGAACCCCGGCGTCAGCGGCAAATAATGAACGTTGGAATCCATCGGTTCGACAGTCCGTGTTCGGCGCCGCCCATCTGGTTATCTAGGAATTTCGGACAGGATCACAAGCAGGCGTTCCGTCATCCTGAGGAGCGCGTAGCGCGTCTCGAAGGATGCACGGCCACCAGCGGAGGCCGTCGACCCTTCGAGACGCCGCTTCGCGGCTCCTCAGGGTGACGGTGAGAAACCTCATCCGCCTATCAATTCGCAAAGCGAACGAAGCCGCCCGAACGGGCGGCTTCGCAACGACTGACGTACCGTGTCGTCCGATCGGCGCTAGCCGCCGGTCTCGGCGCTGATGATGTCGCCGAACAGCTCCCACTGTCCGTTCTTGAACTGCATCATCTTGAGCTGCTCGACCGGGGCGAAATCGGTCGCGCTGGTGTTGATCTTGATGCCGGGGATCAGCGTATCCGGCGCAAAATCTTTCAGGCTGGCGGCCTGCTTCATCACGTTCTCGCGGGTCAAATTGTCGCCGCACTGCTTCAGCACCTGCACCATGGTCTGCGCCGCGGCGTAGCCATAGACCAGGTTGGCGTCCGACAGATTGGCACCCGGCATGTACTTCTCGGCGAAGGCCATGAACTTCTTCATGCCTTCGTCATTCTTCCACTGCGGATCGGAGGCGTCCTTCAAATAGCCGGCCGACAGCACGCCTTCGGACGCTTCGAGCCCGGCGGGCTTCATCACGGCGCCGATCGAGATCGAGACGTCGGTCATCACCTGCATCGGCTTCCAGCCGAGCTCGGCGATCTTCTTGATCGCCTGCGCGGCGAATTTCGGCGTCGAGATGTTGACGAACACGTCGGCGCCGGTGTCCTTCAGCTTGACGATATGGGAATCGATCGACGGCTCGGTCGTCTCGTAGCTTTCCTCGGCCACGATCTTGGCGCTCGACTTGTCGAGCACCTCCTTGAGGCCGACCAGGTAGTCCTTGCCGAAATCGTCATTGGCATAGAAGATCGCGACCTTGGCGTCTGGCTTGGCCTTCAGGATGTATTTGCCGAAGATCCGCGCCTCGACGCGGTAGCTCGGCTGGAAGCCCATGGTCCACGGAAACTCCTTCGGATCGTTCCATTTGCTGGCGCCGGTGGCGAGGAAGAGCTGCGGCACCTTCTTGGCGTTGTGATACTTCTGCACCGCGGTCTGGGTCGGCGTGCCCAGCGCGTTGAACACCAGGAACACCTCGTCGCTCTCGATCAGCTTGCGGATCTGCTCCACGGTCTTCGGCGGCGAGTAGCCGTCGTCATAGGAGATCCAGTTGATCTTGCGGCCGTTGATACCGCCCTGATCGTTGATCATCTTGAAATAGGCTTCCTCGGTCTTGCCGATGACGCCATAGGCGGATGCGGGGCCGCTATAGGCCTCGACATTACCGATCTTGATCTCGGTGTCGGAGGCGCCGGTGTCATACTTCTTTTGCGCAAAGGCGGCCTGGGTGGAGAGCAGGCAGAGCGCCGTGGCCGCGGCCAGCAGCGACAGTTTTGTGGTTTTCATAAAGGCAATTTCCTCGATCTATTTGGTTGGGGACTCAACGCAACGAACCCGCGGCCGGTCCCGGCAGACGGTCACGGGCAACTCTCGACATCACCAAGGGAGACGCGACGTGCGTCCCCGGGATCATGCGGCAGTATCAGTTGGCTTCGGCGCGCTGAATTGCTGCCGGAGCGTCGGTTTATGAATTTTGCCTGTCGCATTCCGCGGCAGGGCATCGATGAATTCGATCAGGCGCGGGCATTTGAACCGCGCCAGATTGGCCTGGCAATGCGCGTGGATCTCGGCCGGMGTCAGTGAATGGCCCGGCTTCACGGCRATCACGGCCATCCCGACYTCGCCCCATTGCTCGYTCGGGATGCCGATCACGGCGGCTTCGGCCACGGCCGSSAGTTGATGCAGCACGCTTTCGACCTCGGCCGGATAGACGTTCTCGCCGCCGGAAATGTACATGTCCTTCCAGCGGTCGACGATGTAGTAGAAGCCCTCCTCGTCGATCCGYGTGGCGTCGCCGGTATGCAGCCAKCCGTCGGTGAASGARGCGGCRTTGGCGTCCGGCCGGTTCCAGTARCCCGGYGTGATGTTCGGACCCTTGACCCAGAGCTCGCCGAGTTCGCCGACSGCGGCRTCGCTGCCGTCGGGCCGCACGATGCGMACTTCCGTGTGCAACACCGGCTTGCCGGACGAGCCSGCCTTGCGCGCGGCRTCCTCGCGGTCRAGCACCATCACSGCCGGCGAGGTCTCGGTCATGCCGTAGCCCTGTTGCAGCGCGACCCCGCGCGCCTCCCAGGTYTTSAGCAGCGGCACCGGCATCGGTGCGCCGCCRACGCCGCCRATCAWCAGGCGGCTGAAATCCGCCGWSGCGAASGMMGGATGCTGCGCCATGAACTGRTAGATSGCGGGCACGCCGAAGAACACGTTGATGCCKTGTRAGGGATCGCCGATCARMTTCAGCGCYKCGCCGGGATCGAACGCKCGCATGATCAGCACGGTGCCGCCGGCATGCAGCACSGGRTTGGTGTAGCAATTCAGTCCGCCGGTGTGGAACAGCGGCAGCACGGTCAGCAGCACCGAGGCCGGCGAKAYATAKGCGGGGCCGCCGAGATTGACGCAATTCCAGAACGTCATCCCRTGCGTGATGATCGCGCCCTTGGGTTGGCCGGTGGTGCCCGAGGTGTACATGATGGTCGAGATGTCATCGAGCGTGACCTCCTCGAACCGTTCGAGCGGCTTCGCCGCGGCAATGCCGGCCTCATAGGCGCCGCCGGGGCCGAGCCGCACGGTCGCGGCGACATCGCAGAGCTTGGCGACCGCAAGCGCGGTCTCGGCGAGGTCGTCGTCATGGATCATCACCTTGGGCGAGGCGTCACCGGTGACGTAGCGCAACTCGGGAACGGTGAGGCGGGTGTTGAGCGGCAGGAAGACCGCGCCGATCCGGAAGCAGGCGAACTGCACCTCCAGCGTATCGGTGGTGTTCAGCGCCAGTACCGCGACGCGGTCGCCGCTCGCAACTTTCAGGGTGTCGCGCAAATAGGCGGCGAGCCGCGATATGCGGGCGTCGAGCTCCGCATAGCCAAAGCGGCGTCCGCTTGCGAGATCGACAAGCGCCATCTTGTCCGGCGTGCGCCGGCGATGATGCGCGATCCAGTCGTAGTAACGAACCGGCACATGTCCCTCCTCCGGAACGGCAGTCTTGCGCCGCCTGTTCCTGGCTCGATTGATGCCATGAATTGGCAGTGGAGGGGGCGTATCGGGATACTGTCTTGCGTTTACAGGCTGGCCGTTGGTCGAATGGAATGCCGGCCGGGCCGGCAGCCACTCGACGCAAGTGGCCTGAGAAAAATCCGGACATCGTCCGACCCGGGAATCAACGGAGCAAGCGGATGGCAAACCCGTTCTATACCGGCGAGCATGAGGCCTTTCGCGAGGTGATGCGGCGCTTCGTGGCCAGGGAAGTCGAGCCATATGCCCATCAATGGGATGAGGAGGGCGAGTTTCCGCGGGCGCTCTACGCAAAAGCATCCGAGATCGGGCTGCTCGGGCTCGGGTTTCCCGAGGAATATGGCGGGATCGCTGCCGACCAGTTCATGAAGATCGTGGCCTCGCAGGAACTGGCGCGCGCCGGCGCCGGCGGCGTCTCCGCGAGCCTGATGAGCCACACCATCGGCTCGCCGCCGATCGCCCGCGCCGCCCGCCCCGAGGTCAAGGCGCGGGTGCTGCCGGAGGTGCTTGCGGGTAAGAAGATCTCGGCGCTGGCGATCACCGAGCCGGGCGGTGGCTCGGATGTCGCGAACCTGCGCACCAAGGCGCGGCGCGACGGCGACCATTATGTTGTTTCTGGCGAGAAAACCTTCATCACCTCGGGCATGCGCGCCGATTATCTGACGGTCGCGGTGCGCACCGGTGGCGAGGGCCCCGGCGGCGTCAGCCTGCTCTTGATCGAGGGCGATACGCCGGGTCTGTCCCGCACGAAATTGAAGAAGATGGGCTGGTGGGCGTCGGACACGGCGACGCTGCACTTCGACGAATGCCGCGTGCCGGTCGAGAACCTGATCGGTGAGGAGGGCCAGGGCTTCAAGCAGATCATGTACAACTTCAACAGCGAGCGCATGGGCATGGCGGCAAGCTGCACGGCGTATGCGCGGGTCTGCCTCGACGARGCGATCGCCTACGCCAAGGAGCGCAAGACGTTCGGCAAGCCGATCGYGCAACATCAAGTCATCCGCCACAAGATCGTCGACATGGCRCAGAAGGTCGCGGTTTCGCAGGCGATGCTGGAGATGCTGGCGTGGCGGCTCGGCCAGGGCGAAAGCCCGGTCGCCGAGATCTGCATGATGAAGAACCAGGCCACGCAAACCATGGCGCATTGTGCCTCCGAGGCGGTGCAGATCTTCGGCGGCGCCGGCTTCATGCGCGGCATCAAGGTCGAGCGCATCTACCGTGAGGTCAAGGTCAACGCCATCGGCGGGGGTACCGAGGAGATCATGAAGGATCTCGCGTCGCGGCAGATGGGGTTGTGATGAATTTGCGCCGTCATTCCGGGGCGCGCGGAGCGCGAGCCCGGAATCCATCGGGCCGCAGATTCGATGTGAAATGGATTCCGGGCTCGATGCTTCGCATCGCCCCGGAATGACGAGGGATAAACCAGACAATGCTCTTCACCGCCGACCACGACGAACCCCGCCGGCTCTTGCAAAAGTTCATCGCGGCCGAGATCAATCCCCATGTCGACGAGTGGGAAAAGGCCGACATCTTCCCGGCGCACGAGCTGTTCAAGAAGCTCGGCGATCTTGGCTTCCTCGGCCTCAACAAGCCGGTCGAGTTCGGCGGCCAGGGGCTCGACTATTCCTACGCGCTGATGATGGCCGAGGAGCTCGGCGCCATCACCTGCGGCGGCGTACCGATGGCGATCGGGGTGCAGACCGACATGGCGACACCGGCGCTGGCGCGGTTCGGCTCCGACGAGGTGCGGCGCGAATTCCTGGTGCCGGCGATCGCGGGCGATCAGGTCGCCTGCATCGGCGTCTCCGAGCCCGGTGCCGGCTCGGACGTTGCCTCGATCAAGACCAATGCCCGCTCCGACGGCGACGATTACGTCATCAACGGCGGCAAGATGTGGATCACCAACGGCACCCAGGCCGACTGGATCTGCCTGCTGGCCAACACCAGCGACGGTCAGGTTCATCGCAACAAGTCGCTGATCTGCGTGCCGATGAAGTCCAAGGGCGTGCAGGTGGCGCGCAAGCTCGACAAGCTCGGCATGCGCTCGTCGGATACGGCGCAGATATTCTTCGACAATGTCCGGGTGCCGAAGCGCAACCGGATCGGCGAAGAAGGCCAGGGCTTCACCTACCAGATGATCCAGTTCCAGGAGGAGCGGCTGTGGGGCGCGGCGGCCTGCCTCAAGGCGCATGAGTTCATCATCAACGAGACCATCGACTACACCCGCAACCGCAAGGCGTTCGGCGGCTCGATCCTCGATAACCAGGTGGTGCACTTCAAGCTCGCGGAGATGCAGACCGAGGTCGAGCTCTTGCGGTCGCTGATCTATCGTGCTGGTGAGGCGCTGGTGGCGGGCGAGGATGTCACCCGGCTTGCGACCATGGCGAAATTGAAAGCCGGCCGGCTCGGCCGCGAGCTCACCGATGCCTGCCTGCAATATTGGGGCGGCATGGGCTTTACCAACGAGACCCCGGTCAGCCGGGCCTACCGTGACAGCCGCCTGACCTCGATCGGCGGCGGTGCCGACGAGGTGATGCTCATGGTATTGTGCAAGATGATGGGCACGCTGCCCGGCCTGAAGCAAAAGGGAAACGCCTGATGATCACGCTCTATCACTGCGACGCCGCGCGCTCGTTCCGCCCGCTGTGGATGCTGGAGGAGCTCGGGCTGCCCTATGAGCTGAAGATGCTGCCGTTCCCGCCGCGCGTGTTCGCCAAGGAGTATCTCGGCATCAATCCGCTCGGCACCATCCCGTTCATGGTCGATGGCGAGACCAAGATGACGGAGTCCTCCGGCATCTGTCATTATCTCGGCACCAAGCATGGCCCGACGCCGTTGGTCGTGGGCGCCGACGAGCCGGCCTATGGCGCGTTCCTGAACTGGATGTATTTTTCCGACGCAACGCTGACCTTTCCGCAGACATTGGTGCTCCGCTACAGCCAGCTCGAGCCGGAGGAGCGGCGCAACCCGCAGGTCTCGGGCGACTATGCAAAATGGTTCCTGGGACGCCTCCGCGCGGTGGAAGCCGCCGCCGCCAAGTCTGAATTCCTCTGCGCGGAACGCTTCACCGCCGCCGACATCGCCAACGGTTATGCGCTCCGGCTCGCCAGCAATATCGGCCTCGCCAAGGATTTCGGGCCGAATGTCGCGGCCTATTGGGCGCGGCTGCAACAGCGTGACGGTTACAAGCGTGCGGTGGCGTCGGAACAGAAAGCCGGGCAGGAACAGAATGTTGCGCCGCGGGCGCGGCCTTGATTGCGACAGCGTCGATGTGCCCCGGAATTGATCCAGCGCATCGGTGACAGGCCTCGAATTTGCGCTATGGTGGATCAGCCGCAGCGGCCCCAAGAGCCGCGCGAGGAGGAACCGCCATGGACGCGATCGTGGACGCCAAGTGCCAGAAATCCGGCCAGCAGCAGTCCGGCCACCGGATGCTGATCACGCCGGAACGGGTGTTCTATGCGGGGCTGCTCGGCCGCCCGCGTGAGCGTTGTCCCGGCGCCTTCCATGTCTATGTCGCGATCCGCGACGGCTTGCATCTGTCGACCAGCGAGGGCCGCGAGTCCCATGGCGAACTCGCGGTGACGATGCCGAACCTGCGCCACACCATCACCAGCGAGTATCGTTCCGCGATCTGCGTCGCGATCGAACCGGAGAGCGTGCCCGACGGCACGCTCGAGGCAGTCGCGCGCCGTCTCGAAGGCCCGGACTGCCATCTGTTCGCGAACCGGATCCGCGCCGCCTATGCGACGCTGGCCGAGATGCAGCATCGCGACGCGATCGCGAACGCCGAGTTCGACACCATGTGCTTCGGCGATGCGCTGCCGCAGCGCATGCTCGATCCGCGCGTCGTGCGCGCGATCGGCCGTATCGGGCAGTTCTCCGGCGAGCCGGTGACCGCGGCGGGCTGCGCCGTCGAGGCAGGCCTGTCGCCGTCGCGCTTCCTGCATCTGTTCAAGGAGGAGACCGGGATCTCGTTCCGCTCCTTCCGCGCCTGGAAGCGGGCGCGGCATCTGCTGCATTTCGCCAACCAGGACATCAACCTCGCGCATCTCGCGCAGGATATCGGTTATCCCGACAGCACCCATTTCAGCCACTCGATCCGCCGCTTCTACGGCCTGAAGCCGCGCGCGATCTTCTCCGGCTCGCGCGACCTCGCGATCTACCGGACCGGGCAGGAGCGCGCACTGACGTAAACATCCGTCGTCCCGGCGAAGGCCGGGACCCATACCGCGTGATTCATCAATGAAGCGGGATGGCAGAGACCTACGGAAACAATGACCCGCTGTGGTTATGGGTCCCGGCGTTCGCCGGAACGACGGTTAGAGATTCGCGCCCTCGATCACTTCGCCGAACCGCAACCAGCCCGGGCCTTCGATCCGCTGCAATTGCAGTTGCCGCAGCGGATGATGGTTGGTCGGACTGGTGTTGACCTTGATGCCGGGCAACAGCGTCGGGACATAGACGTCCTTCAAATTGTTCGCCTGCGCCATGATGTTGTCGCGGCTGAAATTGCCCTTGCATTGCTCGAGCACGATCTTGAGCACGTTCGCCACCATATAGGCGTAGAGATTGTAGCCTTCCTTGGGATTGCCGTCGGGAAAGTATTTTCCCATGAACGCGAGAAACTCCTTCACGCCGGGATCGTTGGCCCAGGCGGGGTCGGCGACATCCTTCACATAGGCTGACGAGATCGTGCCCTGCGCCTTGTCGAGGCCGACGGGAACGATGGTCGAGGACAGCGAGGCAGCACCGCTGGCGATGAAATGCATCGGCTTCCAGCCGAGCTCGTAGATCTTGCGGATCGACTGCGCGCAGAATTTTGCCGTCGTGCCCGAGATCAGCACGTCAGGATTGGCGCCGCGCAGCGCCACGATCTGGGAATCGATGGTGGGATCGGTGACCTCGTGCGAGGCGACCACGGCCGATGTCGCGAACCGCTCGCCGAGCACGTCCTTGGTGCCGGCGACGAAATCCTTGCCGAGATCGTCGTTCTGGTAGAGCACTGCGATCTTGGCGTCCTTGTGCTGGCTCAGCGCATATTTGACGAACACCTGCGCCTCGGTCCGCGCGCTCGGCGCAAAGCCCATGGTCCAGGGATAGGTCTTGTAGTCGCCCCATTTGTCGCCGTTCACCGACAGGAATAGATGCGGCACCTTGGCGGCGTTGATGTATTTGACGACGGCCGAGTTCGGCGCGGTGCCGAGCATGTTGAACAGGAAGGCGACATTGTCGCTCTCGATCAGGCGCCGCACCTGCTCGACCGTCTTCGCCGGATTGAACGCGTCGTCGTAATAGATGTACTTGATCTGCCGCCCGGCGATGCCGCCCTGCTCGTTCAGCATCTTGAAATAGGCTTCCTGGCAACGCGCTTGTACACCGAGCGCCGACACCGGTCCGCTGAGTGAAGTGGTACTGCCGATCCTGATCTCGGTCGCGGTGACGCCGGGCGTATCCTCGGCSAGCGAGGGCCGGACGCCGGCGACTGCGGCSARGCTCGCGCCTGCGGCRCCGGTGAGCCATCTGCGCCGGTTGATCGAGACCATGACGTTCTCYCCGTGATGCCGGCTTGTYGYGCCGYKTCTGCTTGCARCAGAGCCTATGCGTGATGCGAGCCTGGCGTCTTGTGTTAACCGGCTGGCGGCGAWTTGMCGCGCGGGCGCATTGACTTAGCCAGTCAACGCAAGATGGCGCGAAGGCAAATTTCTCATCATGGCAAGAYCAGCAGCGCATGTGCACTGCMAAGCGGACAACAGACCCATGAGCGAYAAGGCCGTCATCACCTGCGCGCTGAACGGCGTGCTTACCGATCCGAAGCAGCACAACGTTCCGGTGACKCCGGAGCAGATGGCGCGTGAAGCCAAGGCCGCGTTCAACGCCGGTGCCAGCATCATGCACATCCATTTGCGTCAGCAGGAGCCGAACAAGGGCCACCTGCCGTCCTGGGACGTCGGCGTCAGCAAGGAGATCCAGCAGGCGATCCGCGAGGCCTGCCCCGGCGTGATCATCAACCACACCACCGGCACGTCGGGACCGAACTATCAGGGCGCGCTCGACTGCGTGCGCGAGACCAGGCCCGAGATCGCCGCCTGCAACGCCGGCTCGTTGAACTATCTCAAGGTCAAGGCCGACAACACCTGGGCCTGGCCGCCGATGATGTTCGATAACGCGGTCGAGAAGGTGCAGGATTATCTCGACGTGATGAAGGTCGCCGGCACGATCCCAGAATTCGAGTGCTTCGACGTCGGCATCGTGCGCTGCGTCGGCATGTACCGGCAGACCGGGATGTATTCCGGTCCGCTCGAGTACAATTTCGTCATGGGTGTCGCCTCGGGCATGCCGGCCGATCCGGAGCTGCTGCCGATCCTCCTGAAGCTGAAGGCATCGGACGCGCATTGGCAGGTCACCGCGATCGGCCGTGCCGAGATCTGGCCGTTGCACCAGCGGGCCGCCGATCTCGGCGGCCATCTGCGCAGCGGACTGGAGGATACCTTCTATCTCGGCGACGGCACCAAGGTGACGTCGAACGGGCAACTCGTCGAGGGGCTCGCCGCCTGCGCGCGGCGTGCGGGGCGCGAGATCGCAAGCCCGGCGGAAGCGCGGCAGATTTTTGGGACGAGGCACTGACGTCATTCCGGGGCACGCGAAGCGTGAGCCCGGAATCCATCAGGCCGCACGTCCTGTGGCGCCATGGATTCCGGGGCTCAGCCCTTCGGGCTGCCCCGGAATGACGGCGAATGAGGAGCAAGGCATGGACAACCTCTTGGCAACCGGCGGCGTCACGGGCCCGGGCCGCATCGGGCGGGTCGCGATCGGCGACCTGCTGAAGCGTGCCGCGCGGCGGTTTTCGGATCGCGTCGCGCTGACCGATGGCAACAGGCAAGTCACCTTCACCGAGCTCGAGCGCGACGCCAATCGCTTCGCCAACCATCTGGTGCAACGTGGGCTGAAGCCGGGCGAAAAGATCTCGACCATCTGCAATAACTCCGTCGAGTTGGTCAAAGCGCTGTTCGGCATCCACCGGGCCGGCCTGGTCTGGGTGCCGATCAACACCATGCTCGGCCCGGCGGACATGGACTACATCCTCGGCCATGCCGAGGTCCGCTTCGCCATCATCGACGACAACCTCCATGCCCAGCCCGACCGCCGCGCCGCGCTGGAAGCGCGTGGCATGGAAATGATCGCGGTCGACCTGACCGGCCATGCGGAAAAGACCGGATTGGAGGAATTCAACGGCCTGCTGGCGGGCCGGTCTGACATCGAGCCTGAGATCGAGATCAACGACCGCGATCTCGCGATGATCATCTACACGTCGGGTACGACGTCGCGGCCAAAGGGCGCGATGCATTGCCATCTCGCCGTGGTCATGGCCGTGATGAGCAACTGCATCGAGATGCAGCTGTCGCGCGACGACGGGATCACTGGGCAATTCCCGCTGTTCCATTGCGCCGGCCATGTGCTGCTGCTCAGCTATCTCTCGGTCGGCGGCCGCATGGCGCTGATGCGCGGCTTCGATCCGGTGGTCTGCATGGAGGCGATCGCCCGCGACAGGCTCACGGTGTTCGTCGGGCTGTCCTTGATGTACCAGGCGATCCTCGATCATCCGCGCCGGCGCGAGTACGACCTGTCGGTTCTTCGCTGCTGCATCTACACCATGGCGCCGATGGGCAAGCCGCTGCTCGAACGCGCCATCGCTGATCTCTGTCCGAATTTCGTGCTGACCAGCGGCCAGACCGAGATGTATCCGGCGACGACGATGTCGCGCCCGGAGGTGCAGCTCGACCGTTTCGGCAATTACTGGGGCGAATCGCTCGTTGTCAACGAGACCGCGATCATGGACGACAACGGCAATCTGCTGCCGCGCGGCGAGATCGGCGAGCTGGTGCATCGCGGCCCCAATGTGATGATGGGTTACTACAAGGACCCGAAGTCGACCGAGGAGGCACGCAAGTTCGGCTGGCATCATACCGGCGATCTCGCTTTGATCGACGGCAATGGCGAGGTGCTGTTCCTCGACCGCAAGAAGGACATGATCAAGTCGGGCGGCGAGAACGTCGCCTCCGTCAAGATCGAGGAGACGCTGCTCGCGCATCCCGCGGTGCAGAACGCCGCCGTGGTCGGGCTGCCGCATCCGCAATGGGGCGAGGCGGTCTCGGCCTTCGTCAAGCTGAAGCCCGGCGCGGTGGCCGACGAGGCCGGCATCGAGGCGCATTGCCGGAAGCATCTCGGCGGCTTCCAGGTGCCGAAACTGGTTCGTATCCTGGAGGAGATGCCGATGACCGCGACCGGCAAGCTGCGCAAGGTCGAACTGCGGCAGCAGTATAGTGAGCATTTTGTGGAGAAGAGCGCGTGATGGGTCGCATATTCAGTTTCATCATTCCGGGGCGCGCGCAGCGCGAGCCCGGAATCCATCACCACGATCGTGAGTATGGATTCCCCGATGCGCAATTGCGCATCTGCGGCCTGCGCCTTTGGCGCATCCCGGAATGACGGGAAGAGGTAATCCCATGGCCATCATCGAGAACACGATTTCCACCGGCAGCGTCGGGTTCCAGGGCAATCGCGACGGCATGCTGGCGCTGATCGCCCGGATGCGAGGATTGGAGGAGCGCACGCGCACGGCCTCCGCCGCCGCCAAGGATCGCTTCCACAAGCGCGGCCAGTTGCTGCCGCGCGAGCGCGTCGCGCTGGTGCTCGATCCCGGCGCGCCATTCCTCGAACTGTCGACGCTCGCCGGCTACATGTTCGATGTGCCGGATGCGGACAAGAGCGTGCCCGGCGGCGGACTGGTTGCCGGGATCGGCTTCGTCTCCGGCATCCGCTGCATGGTCAACGCCAATGACGCCGGCATCGATGCGGGCGCGCTGCAACCCTACGGTCTCGACAAGACGCTGCGGGTGCAGGAGCTCGCGCTGGAGAACAAGCTGCCCTATGTGCAACTGGTCGAGAGCGCCGGCGCCAATCTGCTGCGTTACCGGGTCGAGGATTTCGTTCGCGGCGGCAACATCTTCCGCAATCTGGCGCGGCTGTCCGCGGCCGGGCTTCCCGTCGTCACCGTGACGCACGGCTCCTCGACCGCCGGCGGCGCGTACCAGACCGGGCTGTCCGACTACATCGTGATGGTGCGCGGCCGCACCCGCGCCTTCCTCGCCGGGCCACCCCTGCTCAAGGCCGCCACCGGCGAGATCGCGACCGAGGAGGAGCTCGGCGGTGCCGAGATGCACACCCAGGTCTCGGGCCTTGGTGACTATCTCGCCGAGGACGACCGCGACGCGCTGCGGGTGACTATCTCGCCGAGGACGACCGCGACGCGCTGCGCATCGCCCGCGAGATCCTGGCCAAACTCCCCTGGGATCGTCCGAGCCCGGAACCTGCTGCATTCAAGCCGCCGCGCTATGACGCGGAGGAACTGCTCGGCATCATGCCGATGGATCACAAGCGACCCGTCGACATGCGCCAGGCGATCGCGCGCTTCATCGACGATTCCGATTTCACCGAGTTCGGTGCCAATTACGGACCGGCCACGGTCTGCGGCCATGCCCGTATCGAGGGCCAGGCGATCGGCATCATCACCAACAACGGCCCGCTCGACGTGCCCGGCGCCAACAAGGCGACGCATTTCATCCAGGCCTGCTGCCAGTCGCGCACGCCGATCCTCTACATGAACAACACCACCGGCTACATGGTCGGCCGCGCCTACGAAGAGGCCGGCATGATCAAGCACGGCTCGAAGATGATCCAGGCGGTGACCTCGGCGACGGTGCCGCAGATCACGCTGTATTGCGGGGCCTCGTTCGGTGCCGGCAATTACGGCATGTGTGGCCGCGGCTTCCATCCGCGGTTCTGCTTCTCCTGGCCGAATGCCAAGACCGCCGTGATGGGCGGCGAGCAGGCCGCCGAAACCATGGCTATCGTCACTGAAGCGGCCGCGGCGCGGCGCGGCAAGCCGATCGAGAAGGAGAAGCTGGAGGCGATGAAGGCGCAGATCACCGGGGTGTTCGACAGCCAGATGGACGTGTTCTCGACCAGCGCCCGTGTGCTCGACGACGGCGTGATCGATCCGCGCGACACACGGACGGTACTGTCAGAGGTGCTTGCGATCTGCCGCGAGGCCGAGGCGCGGACCCCGCAGCGCATGCAGTTCTCGGTGGCGCGGCCATGAGCGGAGCCATCGTGAAGCGGACGCCGTTCTTCAAGATCCTGATCGCCAACCGTGGTGAGATCGCGTTGCGTATCATGCGCACGGCGCGACGGCTCGGCTACGGCGTCGTCGCGGTGTATTCCGACGCCGACCGCGACGCGCTGCATGTGCGCGAGGCCGATCAGGCGGTGCGGATCGGCGAGGCGCTGCCGGCGCAATCCTATCTGAAGATCGACGCGATCATCGCGGCCGCCAAGGCCAGCGGCGCCAGCGCGGTGCATCCCGGTTACGGCTTCCTCGCCGAGAACGAGGGCTTTGCGCAGGCGTGCCGCGATGCGGGTCTGGTGTTCATCGGGCCGTCGCCGGAAGCGATCCTCGCGATGGGCAACAAGGCTGGCGCCAAGGACATCATGCAAAAGGCCGGCGTACCTTGCGTGCCCGGCTATCAGGGCGCCGACCAGGGCGATGCCGGGATGCTGGCCGCGGCGAAGAGCATCGGCTTCCCCGTGATGATCAAGGCGGTCGCCGGCGGTGGCGGCCGTGGCATGCGGCTGGTCACGGACGCGGCGGCGTTTCCGGATGCGCTGCGCAGCGCGCGGTCAGAAGCGCAGGGCGCGTTCGGCGATCCCACCGTCATCCTCGAGCGCGCGATCGTCGATCCGCGCCATATCGAGATCCAGGTGTTCGGCGACCGTCATGGCAACGCCATCCATCTCGGCGAACGCGATTGCTCGGTGCAGCGGCGGCACCAGAAGCTGATCGAGGAGGCGCCGTCGCCGGCGGTGACGCCGGAGTTGCGCGCGCGGATGGGCGCGGTCGCGGTGCAGGCGGTCAAGGCCATCGGTTATGAGGGCGCCGGCACGCTGGAGTTTCTGCTCGATCGCGCCGGCAATTTCTATTTCATGGAGATGAACACGCGGCTCCAGGTCGAGCATCCCGTCACGGAGGCGATCACCGGGCTCGATCTGGTCGAATTGCAGCTCCGAGTTGCCCGCGGCGAGCCGCTCGGCGTGGCGCAGGAGGACATCGCGTTCTCCGGCCACGCCATCGAGGTACGGCTGTGCTCGGAGGATGCCGGGCACGATTTCATGCCGCAATCCGGCACGATGGCGCGCTGGCAGATGCCCGCTGGCATCCGCGTCGAGCATGCGCTCAAGTCCGGCTCGGAGATCCCGCCGTTCTATGATTCGATGATCGCCAAGGTCATCAGCCATGGCGCGACCCGCGACGAGGCGCGCGGCAAGTTGATTTGCGCGCTGGAGCAGGTCACGGCCTTCGGCGTCACCACCAATCAGGGCTTCCTGATCGACTGCCTGCGCCATCCGGTCTTTGCCAGGGGCGAGGCAACCACGGCCTTCATCGGTGACAACCGCGAGGCGCTGCTGGCGCCTCGGGCGGATCGCAGCAGCGACCTCGCGCTCGCGGCCCTGCTGCTCTACGTCACCAATCCGCATGCGCCGCCATGGCAGCGCGGCCGGTCTCTGTCCGCGACATTCCCGCTCGGCTTGCGGATCGATCTCGGCCGTGGCGTGCGGCAGATCGAGATCGTCCGCGAACGCGACGGCAGCTACCTCGTGACCTGCAACGGCGATCGCTTCAGCTTCGCGATCGATGAGCTCAGTCACGACACCATTCGCCTCCATCACGATGGCCTGATGGAGCAGGCCACATTCATGCGCGATGGTGACCGGCTCTTTGTCCTGCATCGTGGCGTCACGCTGTCGGCGCGCGATCTGACGCTCGCACCGCCGGAGAGTGCATCAGCCGCCGGTGGCGACGGCAAGGTCCGCGCCGCCATGAACGGCCGGGTCGTCGCGGTGCTGGTGAAGGCCGGCGACAAGGTCGCGGCCGGCCAGCCGGTGATGACGCTGGAGGCCATGAAGATGGAGCATGTCCACACCGCCGGCGTCGCGGGCACGGTGTCGTCGATCGACGTCGCCGAGGGCGAGCAGGTGACGACGGGGAAGATCGTGGTCGAGATCGAGGCGGCGGCATAGATCGAGGCGCTCGCATAAAGACTGTCGTCCCGGGCAAGCGAAGCGCGACCCGGGACCCACAGCCATTGATCGATGTTGTTAACGTGCGCTGGAGCCACAGCGTTGCAAATCAACGAGCAACGGTGGTTATGGGTCCCGGCTTTCGCCGGGACGACGGCTTTACTCAGCACGCCCCGTCCCGTCATTCAGCCAGCACGCGACCTGATGCCCCGCGCCCGCCGTCTGTAACGCCGGCCGTTCCGTCTTGCAGCGATCGATCGCGTAGCGGCAGCGGGTGTGGAAGGCGCAGCCGGGCGGTGGGTTGATCGGGCTTGGCACGTCGCCGTCGATCAGCGGCGCGGCGCGTTTGGCCTTGGGATCGGCGATCGGCACCGAGGCGAGCAGGGCCTGCGTATAAGGGTGCCGCGGATTGGCGAACAACTCGTGCTTGTCGGCGATCTCGACGATGCGCCCAAGATACATCACGGCGACGCGGTGGCTGATATGGGCGACAACGGCGAGATCATGCGCGATGAACAAATAGGAAAAGTTCTGCTTGCGTTGCAGGTCGATCAAGAGATTGATCACTTGCGCCTGGATCGAGACGTCGAGCGCAGAGACCGGTTCGTCGCAGACGATCAACCGCGGCCCGAGCGACAGCGCCCGCGCGATGCAGATGCGCTGGCGCTGGCCGCCGGAGAACTGGTGCGGGAAGTTCTTCATCTGGTCGGCGCGCAAGCCGACCTGCTGGAACAGCTCCGCGACCCGCTCCTGCTTCTTCGTCCCACTCGCCAGTCCATGCACGGTCAGAGGCTCGCCGACGATGTCGCCGGCCGTCATGCGTGGGTTGAGCGAGGCGAACGGGTCCTGGAACACAATCTGCATCGAGCGGCGGTAAGGCCGCAGTGCGGTCTTGCTCAGCGGCGCGATGTCCTCGCCGTCGAGCCGGATCGCGCCGCTGGTCGGCTCGACCAGCCGCAGCACGGTGCGCGCCACCGTCGACTTGCCGCAGCCGGACTCGCCGACCAGGCCGAGCGTCTCGCCGGCGCCGAGCGCAAAGCTGACGCCGTCGACCGCATGCACGGTGCCGACCTGTCGGCGCAGCACGCCGCCGCGCACCGCGTAGTGCTTGACCAGATCGGTGACTTCGAGGAGCGGGCGCTGTTCGGTCACGACGCCTCCGCCATCTCGCCGGCGCGCCAGCATGCGGCCCAGTGATTGCGTTTGACCTCGTCGAGCGGCGGATACTCCTGGCGACAGCGCTCGACCGCGAGCTTGCAGCGCGGCGCGAAGGCGCAGCCGGGCGGCAGCTTGGTCAGCGACGGCACCATGCCGGGGATTTCGACCAGCCGCACGTCGGTTTTGGCGCCGGGGGAGGGCACTGCCGGGATCGAGGCCATCAGGCCACGTGTGTAGGGATGTAGCGGCGTCTCGAACAGCTCTTCGACCGTCGCCTCCTCGACCTTCTTGCCGGCATACATCACGATCACGCGCTGCGCGGTCTGCGCCACGACGCCGAGATCGTGGGTGATCAGGATCAGCCCGGTGCCGAGCCGTTGCTGCAAATCGACGATCAGCGCCAGGATCTGGGCCTGAATGGTGACGTCGAGCGCGGTGGTCGGCTCATCTGCGATCAACAGCGCCGGCCTGCATGCCAGCGCCATCGCGATCATGGCGCGCTGGCGCATGCCGCCGGAGAGCTGATGCGGATACTCGTGGGCGCGGCGCTCCGGTTCTGGAATGCGCACCAGCCGCAGCATGTCGACGGCCTGCTTCCAGGCCTCCCTGCTGCTCACCTTCTGATGCAACCGGACGGCCTCGATGATCTGGTCGCCGATCCGCATCACCGGATTGAGCGAGGTCATCGGCTCCTGGAAGATCATCGAGATGCGGTTGCCCCTGATGGCGCGCATCGCGGCATCGTCGAGCTTCAGCAGGTCGGTGCCTTCGAGCGTGACTGAGCCGCCGACGATGCGGCCGGGCGGATCGGGCACCAGGCGCATGATCGACAGCGCGCTGACGCTCTTGCCGCAGCCGGATTCACCGACGATCGCCAGGGTCTCGCCGCGGCGAACCGTGAACGAGACGTCGTCGACCGCGCGGAACAGGCCGGAATTGGTGAAGAACACCGTTTGCAGGTTCTTCACGTCGAGAACCGTCTCTGCCGGAAGTGCCTCGCTCATCAGCCGCGCTGCCTCGGATCGAGGATGTCGCGCAGCGCGTCGCCGAACAGGTTGGTGCCGAACACCGCGAGGCTGATCGCGATGCCCGGGAAGATCACCAGCCAGGGTGCGGTGCGGACATATTCGGCGGCGGATTCAGACAGCATGCGGCCCCAGGACGGATAGGGCTCGGGAATGCCGAGGCCGAGGAAGGACAGCGACGCCTCGGTCAGGATGGTCGAGCCGAGCTGTGCGGTGGCCAGCACGATCAGCGGCGCGATGGTGTTCGGCAGTACGTGGCGCAGCGCGATCCGCGTCTCGCTCATGCCGATCGACTTGGCGGCCTCGACGAACGGCTGCTCGCGCAACGCCAGCGTGTTGGCGCGGATCACGCGGGCAACGGTCGGGATCAGGGGAATGGCGATCGCGAGGATCACGTTCGGCAGCGAGGGGCCGAGTGCCGCGGTCATGACCAGCGCGAGCACCAGCAGCGGCAACGATTGCAGGATGTCGGTCACCCGCTGGAACACGAGGTCGACCCAGCCGGAGAGATAGCCGGAGGCGAGACCGACGATGACGCCGAGCGTGGCGCCCAGCGTCGTGGAGCCGATGCCGACCGCAAGCGAGATCCGCGCGCCGTGGATGATGCGGCTCCAGACATCGCGACCGAACGAATCGGTGCCGAACCAGTGCAGCGCCGATGGCGCGGCCAGCCGGTGCGCGGAATCGACGCTGAGCGGATCGTAACGGCAGATCAGGTCGGCTGATATCGCGGTCAGCACGAACAGCAGCATGATGATCAGGCCGATGGTGCCGAGCACATGGCGCTGCGCGAGGAACGCCAGCCGTCCCCAGCCGCCGGTGGCGTTGGCCCCGGCGCGTCGCAATTCGCTGTCGAAATTGATCGTCGCCATGATCTCTCTTTAGTTGAGCATGATCTTGTCGGAACACCCGCCACCACTTCTCCGGATCATGTTCTAGTCTCCGAATCTGATGCGCGGATCGATCGCCGCATAGAGCATGTCGACGATGAAATTCACGACCACCACGACGACGGCGATCAGCATCACGAGGTTCTGCACGATTGGATAGTCGCGCCAGCGCAGCGCCTCGACCAGGAAGCGGGCGATGCCGGGGATGTTGAACACGGTCTCGGTCACGATCAGTCCACCGATCAGGAACGCGGCCTCGATGCCGATCACGGTGATGACCGGCAGCACCGCGTTCTTCAGTGCGTGGTGATAGTTCACCGAGGCCTCAGAAGCGCCCTTGGCACGCGCGGTGCGGATATAGTCCTGGCGCAGGATCTCCAGCATCGAGGAGCGGGTGATGCGCATGGTCAGCGCCGCGCTGCGGAAGCCGACCGCCATCGCCGGCACCGCATAGATGCTGAACGCCTCGAGCCAGGTCTTCGGGTTCGGATTGAAGATCGGCATGGTCCCGAACAGCGAGACCGAGGCCATCAGGATCAACAGGCCGAGCCAGAACGACGGCAGCGACAGGCCGCTGAGGCTGACGACCCGCAGCGCATAATCGAGCTTCGAGCCCTGGTGCACGGCGCTGATCACGCCGAGCGGGATGCCGATCGAGGCGGAGAACAATAGCGCCAGGCCCGCGAGCCGTGCGGTGATCGGGATCCGCGGCAAGATCTCCTCCAGCGCCGGCTTCTCCGAGACGTAGGAATAGCCGAGATCGCCGTGCAGCAGGCCGCCGATCCAGTGCAGATACTGGATCGCGATCGGCTGGCTGAGGCCGAGTTCGCGCTCCAGATTGGCCTTGTCGGCGGGATCGACGAAGCCCGCGGCGTCGAACAGGATGTCGACGATGTTGCCGGGAACGACGCGCAGCAGCACGAAGATGATGACCGAGATCCCGAACAGGGTCACGAGCATCAGGAACAGCCGCCGCACGATATAGGCAAACACCCTGGCTCTCTCCCTGATCTCTCGCCCGTGTCTTATTTATCCAGCCAGACGTCTTCGTAGCGATAGCCGTTATAGGAGCTGTTGGACATGATCGTGACATTCTTCACGTAAGGCTTCCAGCAGGTGCCGGTGCGGGCATGGAAGATGATCGGACGGGCGACATCCTCCTGTAGCTTCTTGTCGATCTCCCAGACCAGCTTCTTGCGCTTCTCGACATCGGTCTCTTCCGACTGCTGGTCGAACAGCTTCTCGATGTCCTTGTTGCAATAATTGGTGTAGTTCCGCTCGGAGCCGCAGGCGTAATTCTCGTAGAACGACTGGTCAGGCTCGTCGACGGCATTGCCGGTGAGGTTGAGGCCGAGCGAATAATCCTTGCGTGCGATCTTCGGGAACCATTGCGCGGTGTCGACGACGTCGAGCTCGGCGTCGATATAGATGCTCTTGATCTGGTCGATCAGGATGATGGCGGGATCGCGATAGACGGCGATGTTACGGGTCGACACCTTGATCTGCAGATGCTTGTCCGGGCCATAGCCCGCCTTCTGCATCAGCTTGCGGGCTTCCTCGCGGTTCTTCTCGATGTCGGGGCCGTAGCCCGGGATCTGCTCCAGCATGTCCTTGGGCATCGCCCACAGCCCGGCGGGTGCCGGCTCCATGGTGCCGCCGATGTCGCCCTGGCCTTCGAACATGATCTGGATGAACGCCTTGCGATCGAGCGCGAGTGCCAGCGCCCGGCGGATGTCGAGATTGTCGAACGGCGGCGCGGTCGAATTGATGATGATGTTGGTGGAGACGTTGTTCGGTTCCACAACGCAGACCGCTGTCGGGTCCTGCGACTTGACGTCCTTCAGCAGCGGGATCGAGACTTCGGTCGGGAACGTCATGTCGAACTTGCCGGAGACGAAGCCGAGGATCGCGGTCGAGCGGTTCGGGATGATGGTGAACTCGATGCCGTCGAGATAGGGCAGGCCCTTCTTGAAGTAATCGGGGTTCTTGGTGAGCTTGATCGATTCGTTGGCCTTGAACTCGACCAACTTGAACGGGCCGGTGCCGACGGGCTTGGTGCGCATTTCCGCCGGCGAGACGTGGCAGGGATAGACCGGCGAGTAGCCCGAGGCCAGTAGAGACAGCAGCGCCGGCTGCGGCCGCTTCAGCTTGAACGACGCCTCATAGTCGCCGCTGGTCGTGACCTCGTTGACCTGGTCGTACCAGGACTTGCGCGGGTTCTGCCGGAACTTCTGCGGCGACTTGCCCATCAGCATGTCGAAGGTGCATTTGACGTCGGCCGAGGTGAACGGCTTGCCGTCGTGCCATTTCACGTCCTTGCGCAGCTTGAAGGTCAGCGTCTTGTTGTCGCCGCTCCAGGCCCAGCTCTCCGCAAGCTCGGGCCGGATCGTGCTCGTGCTGTTCTGCGCGACGTGCTGATCGAAGATGACGAGATTGTTGAAGATCGGCATGAACGGAATGTTCACCGAATAGGTCGAGCCCTCGTGGATCGAGGCGCTGCCGGGACTGTCGCGGTGATAGATCCTGAAAATGCCGCCGGATTTCGGCTCGGCTGCGTGTGACGCGTCGTTGACAGTCAGCACAGACAACACCGCAACGGCCAGCGCTTGCACGCTCCGCATGGTCCCCTCCCACATTCCGGTCTCAATGGCCGATTGGCATCGACGATACCACGGTGAGGCGATCGGGCAACCGGCGCGGGTCGTGCGCGGATTGGCAATTCGGATGACGTGAGGGCGTTAAAACGTACATACTGACCGTGATGGCGTGGAACTCGCCCGGTTTTGCTATGTAATGATCGATCTGCGTTCGATTTCGAATGTCGACGTCGAGATGCGCGGTGAGAGCGCCCCGCAATCAGCGACAGTTTGTCGCCGACGTTTCGCACAACGGCTTGTCCCGTCATCCAGAGGTGCGAGCCTTGCGGCGCAATTGCGCCGCTGGGCGAACCTCGAAGGATGCACGGCCACCGGCCAGGCCGTTCATCCTTCGCCGCTCCACGGCTCCTCAGGATGACGGTGAGATAGCATCACCTCACTCCGCCGCCTGCGGCGAGGGCAGGTGCATGGTCGCGACGCCATCGGCATCGGTCGCCGAGATGGTGGTGCGGATCATCAGGCGGCCCTCATGCGCCGGCCAAGGGCGGCCGCGATGCATGGTGGCGCGGTTGTCCCACATCACGACGTCGCCCTGCTTCCACTGATGCAGATAGCTGACGCCGGGCGCGGTCGCCGCCTCGGTCAACTGCTCGATCAGGACCTTGCCGGCATCGGCATCCATGCCCTCGACGCCATAGGCGTGGGAGGCGAGATACAGCGCGCCACGGCCGTTGACCGGATTGCGCCACACCATGCGCCAGCATACCGGCGGCAGCGCGTCGGTTTCTTCCGTTGTCGCAAGCCCGGCCGCCACCTTGCTGCGCGAGTGCGCATAGGAGTGCCAGGCGAACGAGTTCTCCAGCCGCTTCGCCACGTCCTTGTCGAGCCGCTCGAAGGCAAGCCGCATCGAGACGAATTCGGTCTCGCCGCCATGCTCCGGGATGATGCGCGCGGACAGGATAGAGGTCAGCGCCGGCACGCGCTTGAAGGAGGAGTCGGTGTGCCAGAGCTGGTTGGCCTTGGCGCGCAGCTGTTGCCGATGGTCCGATGGAACCACCTTGCCGTCGGGTCCGAAGGTCGAGAGGATCACGAAATGCGATCCGGTGCCCATCGAGCCAACCTTGGTCGTCTCGGGCGGACCGAAGCGGCGCGAGAAGGCGAGCTGGATGTCGTCGCTGACCTCCTGGCCGCGCAACACCAGCACCGAATGCTCCTCGAACGCCGCGCGCACTGCCGCATAGGCCGCATCGCTGGCGGCGACGTCTGACAACGTGACGCCGCGCAATTCGGCACCGAAGCCGTCGCGCAGTGGGATCACTTCCATCGGCAAGTCCTCCCTTGTTCTTTCTTGTCGTTGCGAGCTTACGGCAGGGCTGCAAGCGCGACAAATTCGTCGTGCGCGGAGCAGGTGCGCGTCAGCTTCACACGATCCGTGAGGTCTTGTTGCCCCAATAGCGGTCGCGCAGCAGGCGCTTGTAGAGTTTTCCGGTCGGCAGCCGCGGCAGCTCGGCCTCGAAATCCACCGAGCGCGGCACCTTCTGGCGCGACAGTGAGCCTGCGCAGAACGCAATCAACTCGTCGGCGAGCTCCGGCCCCGGCGCGATTCCCTCGGCCGGCTGCACCACCGCTTTCACCTCCTCGCCGAGATCGACATTGGGCACGCCGAACACCGCGGCGTCGGCAACCTTGGGATGGGTGATCAGCAAATTCTCACATTCCTGCGGATAGATGTTCACGCCGCCGGAGATGATCATGAAGGTGGCGCGGTCGGTAAGATAGAGGAAGTTGTCGTCGTCGACATAGCCGACGTCGCCGACCGTGCTCATGCTGCCGTCGGCCGAGCGCGCTTCGCTGGTCTTGGCGGGATCGTTGAAATATTCGAATGGCGATCCGGTCTTGAACCACACGGTGCCGGGCGTGCCCTTGGGGCAGGGCTGCATGTTCTCGTCCAGGATATGCAGGTCGCCGAGCAAGACCCTGCCGACGGTGCCGCGATGTGCGAGCCATTCCTCGCTGTTGCAGGCGGTGAAGCCGAGGCCTTCGGTCGCGCCGTAATATTCGTGGATGATCGGTCCCCACCATTTGATCATGTCGTCCTTGACCAGCGCCGGGCAGGGCGCGGCGGCATGAACGGCGATCTCGAGCGTCGACAGATCGTAGCGGGTGCGAACCTGTTCGGGCAGCTTCAGCATGCGCGAGAACATGGTCGGCACCAGCTGGCTGTGGGTGATGCCCCATTGCTCGACCAGCTGGAGATAGCGCTCGGGATCGAAGCTCTCCATGATCACAACGGTGCCGCCCATCCGGATGGTGAGATTGACCGCGGCCTGCGGCGCCGAGTGATAGAGCGGCGCCGGCGACAGATAGACCATGCCCTCGCGGTAGTGCCACAGCTTGGTCAGGAAATCGAACAGCGGCAGGTTCTGCGACGGCGGCTGCTCCGGCAGCGGCCGCACGATGCCCTTGGGCCGGCCCGTGGTGCCGGACGAATACAGCATCGCGGTGCCGGCATATTCGTCCGCGATCGGCGTTGCCGGCAAGCCCGCGGTCACCTGTTGCAGCCCGACGATCCGCTCGCTCTCGCTGTCGCCGTCGACCACGATGCAGACTTCGACCTGCGGACACTCCTTCAGCGCCTCGTGAGCGATCTCGAGCTTCAGCTTCGAGGTGATCAGGATCCGCGACTGGCTGTTGGTCAGGATGTAGGCGAGCTCGCCGGCCGTGAGGTAGGAATTGACGCAGGTGTAATAGAGTCCCGCACGTTCGCCGGCGCCGCAGGCTTCGAGGTAGCGGTTGTTGTTCTCCATGAAGATCGAATAATGATCGAGCCGCTTCATGCCGCGGTTGCGGAACAGATGCGCGAGGCGGTTGTTGCGCGCCTCGAGCTCGCGATAGGTGACGATCTCGCCGGTCCCGGCCATGATGAAAGCGGGTTGCAGCGGACGCAGGTAAGCATGCTTGCCGGTGTACATCGAACTCCATTCCCCCTCTTCGCGGCTGGTTCTTGTTCTAGGCCGCCATCAGCAGAATCTCGCGCACCTGGGACGGGCCGTCGATCTTGCGTGGATTGCGCGGCACCCAGGGCGTGCGCATCGCGCCTGCCGCGACGCGATCGAAATGTTCGGGGCCGACCTGCACCTCCTTGAGGCTGCGCGGCATGCCGAGGTCGCGGATGAAGCCGTCGAGCACATCACCGGCGTCCTCGCCCGGATGCCCCATCGCGGCCGCGACCAGCGCCTGCCGGTCGGCATTGTCGCGCTTGTTCCAGCGCATCACCGCGGGCAGCATCACGCACGAGGTGTAGCCATGCGGCACGTCGAACTCGGCGCCGAGCACGTAGCCGATGCCGTGGCTGGCGCCCATCGGCACACCGGAGGCGAGCGGGCCGGTCGAGAGCCAGGTGCCGATCTGGCAATCCATCCGTGCCGAAATGTCCTTCGGGTCCGCCTTCACCCGCGGCAGGCCGGCCGCCAGCATCTCTAGTCCCTTCAGTGCCTGCGCGTCGCCGTAAGGATGCGCCTCGCGCGAGCAGATGCCCTCGACGCAATGATCGACGGCGCGGATGCCGGTCGACAGGAACAGCCAGTCCGGCGTGTGCACCGACAATTCCGGATCGAGGATGGTGGCGCGCGGCATCACCAGCGGATGGCGCAGCATCTCCTTCTGCCGCTTGGCCTCGTTGGTGACGCCGGCGATCGAGGAGAACTCGCCACCGGCGATGGTGGTCGGCACGCTGATCTGGCGCACGACTGGCGGCCTCATCTCGGGTATGACCCCGCCATGGGTGCGGATCGTGTCGATGCCGTCTGATGTCGTGACGTTGTTGGCGAGGCAGAGCTGCACCGCCTTGGCGCCGTCGGTGATCGAGCCGCCGCCGATCGTGACGATCAGGTCGGCCTGCGCGTCACGCGCCTGTTCCGTCGCGGCGATGACCGCCGCGCGCGGCGTATGCGCCGGCATCCGGTCGAAGGTGCCGACGCAGCGCGAGCCGAGCGCCTGGCGGACCTTTTCGATCTCGTCGGTCTCGCGGTTCAGCGTGCCGGAGACCATCAAAAAGGCGCGCTGCGCGCCAAGCCGGTCCAGTTGCTCGACGATGGCCTCACGGGCGGCCCGCCCGAACACGACCTCGTCCATGGCGCCAAATACGACACGGCCTCGATGCACGTGGCTTTCCTCCCTCAATGCCGTCCGCCTTGCCGGCGGCCCCTTTGCGGAGAGGTTAGCGGAGGAAATCGGGGCCGTCATCAGGGTCCTCGGGCTGCGTATTCGACGGCGCCGCACCCATCACTGTCGGCCTGGTGTTCGCCAGGACCATTGCGGAGATCTGGCGTCGTGCGTTGGTCATGAATCCACACCCTCGCGGCGCCATGCGTCCGAGTCTTGCGTTTAGTTGCCCTGCTGCGCTCGCGTCATCCCGTCGCGTGGCCGGGTGCGGCGTGCTACAGCTTTGCGGTCAACAGGGGCACCGCATGACATCCACCGTCGATCTGGCGAAACTGCATATCGATGATTTCACGCCGCACCAGGATGCCGTGTTCGAGATGCAGGCGGCGGATCGCGTCGTGGCCCTGAAGCTCGTCAAGGTCGAGCTTGCGGGCAACAGCGGCCGGGCGGGCGGCGCGTTCTCGCTGCTGTTCGCGGGACCGAACGGGCAATGGCTGCCGCAGGCGACCTATCCGGTACGGCACCCGGCGCTGGGCATGATCGACATCTTCCTGGTGCCGATCGGCCCGCTCGAAGACGGCAACGGCTATCAGGCGATCTTCACCTGATGGCCTGAGGCGCCTGCCGCGCGCCACCGCATCAGGTCGTAGACGCCCTTATCCTCCTCGGCGATGAAGCCGAGCCTGTGGTACAGCCGGATCGCCGGATTGAATTTCTCGACATGGATCGACACCGCCTTGCCGGCCGCGGCCGCCTCGTCGAGCAGGTCGCGCATCAGCGCGCCGCCGAGACCCGATCCGCGATGCTCCGGCAGCAAGGCGATATCGATGACGCAATGCTCGCTCGGCCAGCGGTCGACGTAGAGCCGTCCGATATCCGCTCCGTCGCGCATCGCCACCAGCCAGTCGGCGGTCGGATAGTATTGCTGGTAATGCGCGTGCTGCGCCTTGAACTGCATCGCCAGGAAAGCGGCCTTCTGCTCCGCGCTCCACGGCGTCAGCGCCAGCTCCTCGGCGCGGGTCGAGGCATAGAGCCGCTCGAGGAAAGGCAGATCGGCATCATTGATGCGGCGGAAGCGCAAGCCGGTCTCCGCGGCGCGGATCCAGCCGAAGGCCGAGAGCGCCGGATCGCTGTGCGATCTATCTGCCATGACCGGGTCAACCGCGCTGCGGGAAGATGCCCTGCAACGCGATGCAGAAATTCAGGGTGAGGTAGGGCATCAGATTGTTGTGGGGCCGGTTGCCGCCGGTCGGCCCGATCGAACTCGCCGCCGAGAACGGCGAAATATTGGTCAGCGTCCCGGTATAGGCCTGACCTGGATTGGCCCGCGCCAGCGATCGCACCGGGCTCGGAGCTGCGAGGTTGGCTGGATTGATGTTGCCCTGGATCGCATGGTTGTGCTGCGGCATTTCAGTTGGCAGCAGCGTCACCGTCGTGGTGCCGCCGGTCTGCCCGATGTCGTAAATGGTGCCGGTAGAGCCTTGCCCCTGTTGCATCGGCGAACTGCCTTGCATGTTGGGCAGCCCGAAAGTGCTCTTGCCGTTGCCGCCATAAATCGTGCCGAGCAGCGAGAACAGCGCAGTGTTCTGCGAGATCGGCATCAACTGGCCGTCGCAGAACGCCCATCCCCTCGGCGCAAAATTGAACGGGAAGATGCGAATCTCGGCCACGAATGGATCAGACATGGTCCCGTCCTAGCTTTGACTTGGATAAACGCCGAACAGCGCAATGATGAAGTTGATGCAAAGGTACGGCTGCATGTTGTCATGCGGCTGGTTGCCGCCGACCAGCGAGCACGCCTGGTTCGCCATCGCCGACGCGGCCGGGACCTCGCGGTAGATCTGCGTCGCGCCCACGCTGCCCACGACGTTGCCGGTCACCGTGTTGCTGGTCGCGTTGTTCTGGGAGGCCGCCATCGGGTGGGAGTGGACGGGCAGTTGCTGGGTGATCAGCGTCACCTGCTCGCTACCCCCGATCAGCCCGATCGGATAATTGCCGGTCTGGTGCAACGGCAGCCGGCCCTGGAGATTTGGCAAGGCGAATGTGGTCTGGCCGTTGCCGCCATAGGTCGTTCCGATCAGATTGTACAAGGTGTCGTATTGCGAGATCGGCAGGACCTGTCCCTGGCATAGCATCCAGTTGAGCGGCGCAAAATTGCCGGCGAACATGCGGATCTCGCCGATATAGGGCTGGCTCATGGCGGGCGTCCCTCAGTTCTGGGTGGGAAAGATGCCCTGCAATGCAATGCAGAAGCTGACCGCGAGATAGGGCTGCATGTTTTCGTGGGCCTGCGAGCCTCCGGCATTGCCGACGGTGCTCGGGTCGAGCGTCGTCAGATTGTTGGCGGCGGTGTAGAGATTGGCCGACGTCGCCATCAGGTTGCCGGTGACCGCGGGATTGTCGGCGTTGTTGGTCGTCCCCTGAAATACATGCGGGTGCTGCGGCATCTCGGCGATCGACAACGTGTGCGACGCCTCACCGCCGGTCTGGCCCAACGCGAAGCCCGAGCCCATATGGACCGGCACCTTTCCTTGCAGATTGGGCAGCGCAAAGGTCGTCATGCCGTTGCCGCCATAGGTCGTGCCGAGCAGCGAGAACAGAGCCTGGTTCTGATTGATCGGCATCGTCTGGCCGTTGCAAAACGCCCAGCCTTTCGGCGGGAAGCTGAACGACACCATCTTGATTTCCGAGAGAAACGGTTCGGACATCGATCCTCCGTCAGACTGGTCGTGCTGTCAGTGATTCGGTTTGCCGGTGGCCCGGTTTTGTCGGCGACGCGAGTTGTTGGCGACGAGGTCCGTCAGTGACGTGACTGGCTGGTGACCCAGTGAATGAAAATGCCGCGAAATGTCGTCATGCATGTAACCAGCGCACGATAGCGTGTTTTGTGTCGAGTGCAACCTCAACGATTGGTCCGCATTTGTAATTTTTTATGCGTCCGCTCGTCGATCGCCGGCTCGCGCGGGCGGCACGGGATCGATCGCGCGGACGTCATGTCACGAAGCGGACATGAACCCACAGGCGCGATGAGCCGCTTGATTAGATCAAACCACGAGATCGTGGTGGGTCTGAACGTGATAATCGGTCGGCGTGCCGCCCATGGCCGCCAATATCATTTCGTGGCCGGTCCACCATGGCGCGGCGGCACTGGATGGCCCGCCGAACAGATCGGTCAGCGCCTGCACATTCCGCGCGAGGCTCGACTCATGGCCGGCGTCGGTCTGCGACGACGCCTGGGCCATCGTCGAGAAGTCGAAGCCTTGGCTCGAGGCGGCGCCGGTAGGTGCCGATTTGCCCGTTGGTTGAGTCGTCGACGTATCATTCTGCGGGGACGCGGCGCCCTGTGTGTTGGCGTTGGCCTGGACGACGTCGGCGGCACTGACCAGACGGCGCTCGCCATCGGCGAGGCCGATATACATCAGGTCGTTGACGTCGGACGGCGAGATCAAGTCGGGAAGGCCGAGCACGTGGCCCAGTTCATGCGCCACGGTGGTGAGGAGGTCGAGATGGCCCGCCGCGGCCGTCGACGGATCGGTCAGGAGATCCGTGCCCGCGGCATTGAGGGCGTGCGCGAACTCGAAACTGTCCGACACGGTCGGGTCGATGAACCAGCCATGGCCGGCGGCGTCGACGTCGATCGTGATATGTCCTGCGCCTTCCTGCCCGATGATCTGGCCGCCGAGATCGGCAATGCTGAAGGTGACGGCATGCAGGGCGGCGAGCGCAGCCGAACTGGCGCCCGCGGATGCCCATTCGGCGATCGCAGCCGACACCACCGCATTGAGCTCGCCCTGGGTCAGGTGCATCTCTCCGGTGCTGGGCGTCGCAGCCTGCACGCCGCCCGCCTCGGCGAGCAGCGGCGCGACCGCAGCCGGAAGCGCCGGCAGCGTGCTGACCAGTGTCGTCGTGCCGATACCGCCGGTGGTGTCGACGCTGATGCCGCCTGTGCTGCTGGTGTCGTCGTCGGTGATCACGCCCTGCGCCGAGCCGGAGGTCGAACCGTTCTTCGACAGGTTCAGGTGGGTGTTGCCGTTGAAATTGCTCAGCTCGACGTCGGTGGCGTAGCTCGAATTGTGGTTCAGCGTGTTCCTGCTGCCCGTCGTGCTGCCGGATCCCGTCCCGATCACGATGTTGGTCGTGCTGGTGTCCGACGCGGTCGCACCGTTTTCGACATCGAGCGCTGCAAACGGACTGGTGGAGGTTGGAGACGATACCGAGTTGCCGTACAGCGAGGCGTTCAGGGTCGAACTGCCGTCGTTGTTTTGCAGCGCGATGCCGGAGTCGCCCGCTCCGGTGATGGTGTTGTTCTGGATCAGCGTCGTCAGCGAGCCGGCGCCGGCGTCGCGCACGAAAATGCCGTCGGAGTTCGAGCCGGCCTTCGCCGGGCCGATCTCGTTGCTGGCGATCGTGCCCGACATGGTGCCGCTGTCGGCGCCCTTGGCGACGAAGATGCCCACGGTGTCGAACGCGTTGGCGCCGCCATCGGTCAGGACGTTGTGCGAGATGTCGAAGGTGGTGGTGGCGGCCGAGGCGAGGGTGCCGGATCCGCTGCGGATATCGACCCCGGTGCCGCCGCCGGGAACGATGGCTTCGCCGTTGTGGAAGGTATTGCTCCGGACCACCGCGTCCATCGACGCATTGTTGTTGGCGATCAGGGCAATGAAATCGGAACGGGTCCCGGCGAAGCTGCTGTTGGTGACGGTATAGTTGGCGGTCGCCGAATTGTAGACCTGGGCGAGGACATTGTCGTTGCCGCCGGTTGTGCCGACCAGGCCGAACGTGTCGCTGTCCATCGTCAGGCGGTTCAGCGTGCCGCTGGTGTTGTAGAGATCGACATTCTGGGTGTAGCCGCCGGAGATGCTGGATCCCGTGATCGAGGCGGTGCCGAGCAGATTGTCGAACCGGATGCTGCTCTCTTCGCGATCGCCGGCATTGCTGCTGCCGTTCGTGCCGCTGATCGTGCTGTTCGCGAGCGTGAAGCCGGTGACGTTGTTGCCGTAGATCGCGAAATTGCTGAAATCGTGCAACGTCACGTCGGTGAGCGACACGTTGGCGGTATTGTGCAGGAAAATGCCGGTCCCGCTCGTGCCGGACGTGGTCTGCCCGCCGGCATCGGTGCCGGTCAGGATATCGCTGCCGGTCTTGTTGTCGATGGTGCCGCCGGAGCCGGCGACTCCGGTGCCGGTGATCACAAGGCCACCGGCCGTGCCGGTCGTGTCGAGAATGATGCCGGCACTGCTCGACGTGCCGGTGGACGAGATGCTCTGGAAGGTCAGATTGCCGGCGCCGATATTGGTGTGCTCGACGTCGAGTGCGGTGCCGGTCGTGGACGTGATGGTGTTGGTTGCCCCGGTGACGGTGATGGTGCCGCCATGGGTGAAGCTCAGGCCGGCGCCGCTCGACGTATTGACCGTGATGTCGGACATCGTCACGGTGCCGACATTGTTGCCGTCGTCGCTGATGCCGATTCCGGTCGAAGCCGAGGTGTCGATGCTGACGCCGGTGATGCTGTGGCCGGTCGTGCCGAGCAGGTCGATGCCGTTGTCGGCGCCGGTCACCTTGATCACCGGATCGGTGCCGGAACCGGTGTTGGCGGTGACCACCGCGCTGGTCACCGGATTGGTGAACTGCAAGGTGTGGCTGCCGCCGATCAGGTTGACGCCGTTGGCGAGATTGATGCCGTTGGCCTCGGTGTAGGTGCCGGTGCCGTGCTCGAGCACGACATAGTCGCCGGAGCCTGCCGGGTTCGCCGCGTTGAAGGCGGCGATCGACGTAAATGGATCGTGCTGGGTGCCGAGGTTGGCGCTGCCGGTGGCCGAATTGTCGATGTAGAACACTTGCGGCACGACGCCGACATGGAAGCTCTGCGGGCCCGACGAGAGCGGCCCGGCGCTGCCATTGTTGTCGGCGACGTTGAGGGAGACGGTATCGGAGCCGGTATAGCCGTCGTCGCTGTTGTAGGTCAGCGTCGCCAGCGCGGTGTTGATCTGCGCCACCGTCCCGGTCAGCGTGACGGTGTGGCTGCCATTGTTGGTGAAGCTGGTGAGGCCGGTGGTGTCGAATGTCAGCGCGCCGTGACTTGAAGTGATCGTTGCGACGTCATTGCCGGTGGCGCTGACGTCGGTGATCGAAAGCCCCGAGATCGCGAGGTTGGTGTGCGAGAACGCCGTCCCGACCGACGAATCCGCGGGCACCGTCGCGGTCGGCGGCAGGTCGGGAACGGTCACGTTTTCGCCGTTCGAGGTGCCGGTGATGGCGGCATTGGCCGTATCGGTCGCGGTGATGGTCTGGTTGCCGGTGCTCTCGAATGTCTCGCTGAAGGTGCCGACGCCGTTGGTCAGCGTCATGTTGGTCGGCAGCATTGCGCTGCCGTCGCTCGACGTGAAGTGCACGGTGCCGGTGTAGCCGGTCGCGACGTTGTCATGGGCATCGAGCGCAGTGACGGTGACCGAGCCCGCGGTACCCGTCGTGCCGCTGGCTGGGATGGTGACCACGAAATGCGTGGCCGCGCCCGGCGCCACGGTTTCGGCGTTCGAGGTGCCGGTGACGCCGGCGCTGACCGTGTCGGTCGCGGTGATGGTCTGGTTGCCTGCGGTATCGAGCGTTTCGCTGAAGGTGCCGACACCGTTGCTCAGCGTCATGTCGGACGGCAACACGGCGTGGCCGTCGCTCGAGGTGAAGTGGACGGTGCCCGAGTAGCTGGTGGCGACATTGCCGAAGGCATCAAGCGCGGTGACGGTGGTCGAACCCGGCGTC